>FLOH01000770.1_pt1 | contig 58691 bp, 52 predicted proteins | sample 756751 | NCBI WGS metagenome assembly FLOH01 (sample SAMEA4026879, study PRJEB14308) | marine metagenome | biome: coastal water; material: water | depth 74 m
CGTTGATGATAACGGCGATCTTGCCGGCCGGGATTCCGCGGGCCAGCAGATTGTCCTTGAACGACTGGGTCAGCGCGGCGATGGCGGCGGAACGACGATACAGGAACAACTCCACTTTTTCGGCTATAGTGATCAGCATGTTTTTGTCCATGGCGCCGACGGCGACGACCGACGCCGGCCATAAGTCGCCGAGCTCAAACACGAAAGGCACGCCGCGCCACACCGCTGTCACCCAACCGGCGACGGCGGTAAAAAATTGTGGCGAGGTGGCAGCGATGACGTCGGGCTTCGGCTCGGCCCGGGCGGCCAGGAACCCGGTGACCATGAAGCTGAGAAAATCAACGGTGCGGAGAAGAAAACCGCTGTTCGGGGCGATCAGCGTTTTGACCCGGATGACCCGGATTCCATCCATCTCGGAAATCTGTTTCCATTTGTTAACAAAGCCCGGAAACAGCCGTCCTTCGGGGAAATTCGGGGCCTGGGTGACGACCGTGACGTCATGGCCCCACTGGGCCCAGTAGACGGCGCGCTCATAGACCCGGGTCGCGGCGGCATTGCTTTCCGGGGGAAAATTCTCGGTCAGGAACAGGATTTTCATGACCCCCGGTCTTTCGCCAGATACTTAAGGAATCCCGCGGTCAGCAAGGCGCCGGCAAGCAGCGCCGGTCCCTGCCAGCCTTTGGTCGCCATGATCGCCAAGACCACCAGAACGCTGTTCATGGCCAGCACCGAACGGGCGACGGCGGCATGGGGCAGGCCGCCCTGTACCGCCTGCTGGTAAAAGTGTTCCTTGTGGGCCTGCCAGACCTTTTCGCCGCGCAATGCCCGGCGAACCAGAGTGACGGTGGCATCCATCAGGTAATAAGCGGGCAGAATCAGGGCCGCCGCCCACTGGCCGTCGGCCGCCAGTTCGAGCAGCAGCCAGCCGAGCACGAAGCCAAGGGGCACGGAGCCCACATCACCCAGGAAGAGACGCGCCGGATGCCAGTTCCATTTCACGAATCCGGCCGCCGCGGCGGCCACCATAAGGCCATAAAAGCCAATGATTGCACCGGTTTCCGAGACAAGCGCGATGCCGATACCAAGGCAGATGGCCTCGACGCAGGAGATGCCGTCGATGCCGTCCATGAAATTGAACAGGTTGATAAACCACACCCACAGCACGGCGGCAGCCATAAGGTCGAGAGCCCCTGGCAACAACCCCTGAAAATACGGCCCCCCGGCCGGGGCGAAAAATAACACCGCGATGACGGCGGCAAATTGTCCGGCCAGCCGGGTCAGCGGCGACAGGCCGCGCAAATCATCGGCCCAGGATAAGGCCGCCAGCAGCGCCGCAGCGACAATGACGAAAAACACGGATTCTTTTGCAGGGCTCTCGACCACGGTCACGGTAATGATGGCCCACGCCGCCAGCAGGGCGGTCATAACGACGATGCCGCCGCCTTTCGGGGTTGGCATCTGGTGGCTCGAGCGTTCATTGGGGTGGTCAAGGATGGCGCGTCCTTCAAGCCATGGCAACAGAGCCCGCGCGCCAAAAAAGACGGCGCCGACAGTGGCGGTGAACAACAGGGCCTGCGACATCAAATCCATGAATTTGAGTATATAGCCGATAACGTTTTGATCGTGAGGGACTATTTTATCCAAGGTGTCCGCAATCATCAATAAAATCGGGGTGACTTGGGGTATGCAGGCTTAATTTCCCTGTTGGATTTCAAACTTGATAAAGGCTAGAACCCTCCCTGGCAGGCAACCGGTTGATGGGGAAGCTATGGCAGACTATTTCGGCTATTTCGTCGGCAGCGAGCACCAGGGGCTGACCCTTGTCTCGGCGCTGCTGGTTCTGTTGCTGCTATCGTCAATCGGCGGCGCAATTTGCGGGCGCAACCGGACAATGGAGGCCGATGTTTTCATCGGCTGGGGCGCCGTCACCATACTCTTTACTGTGGCCACGGTTTTTTCAACCGGCCCCCTGGGATTCTTGAGCTGGGGCTTCTTTGGCATCGGCCTGGCCTGCTCCGCCCTTCTGCTCCGCCGAGACCGACAATTATTGCCCCCCGGAATTATTTACGTCCTGATATTGCTATCACCGTTGTTGTTAATTGCGGCGGCCATGGAACCTTCCCAGTGGGACGAGTTCTCACACTGGCTGTCGGCACCGAGATCGCTGTTTCTCAGCAATGATGTGCCGTCTTCGGACAACCCGCCACAGGGCACGTCAATGCTGGCCGCTTACCCCTACGGCTGGCCTTACCTGACATTTCTCGCCAGCCGCACCACCGGCATTTTCATGGACGGAGCCGGACGCATTTTCAATGTCGTGTTTTTGGCGCTGTTTGGGCTTTTGGCCCTGAAGGTGGCGCTTGACGCCGCCGGGCATAAAGCACCACCCCGTTTCAATTGGCGCCTGGCCGGGCTGGCTACTTTTTTCATCGCCGTCATAAACCCCACATTCATCCAGAAAATTATCCTGACCGCCTACGCCGATACGGGCACATCGGTGGCTCTTGGCATCACCGCTTACTTGCTTTGGATATTGCTTGATGCCGAAGCCGACGGCGATGGGGTAAAGGCAACCAAAATCACCTGGCAGGCGACATTCGTGGCGGCCGCACTGATCAATATCAAGCAGGTCAACCTGATCCTGCTTCTCGGCCTGGTGATTTCGTTCCTGATTGCGGCGTGGCGCGACCCGGACATTCGACTGACGGATGCCTTGCGGCGGGCCCTTGGCGTTGGCGTTTTGCCGCTGCTGGTCTATGCCGTGTGGCGTTATCACGTCACCACCAACATGTCCGCAGGGGGCAACAACGAAGCGTTGTTCATGCCGTTCGAGCAATGGAATGTCGCCCTGACCGGGCAGATCTTTCTGCAAATGCTGATTGTTGCGAGCAAGAAATTTGCGTTCTTCGCCGTGATGGCGGTGGCGACTGCGTTTGCCATCGTCGCATTTTTCCGGCCTTCGGGCCGCTACGGGCGGCTGGCCATTTTGGGCGGTGGAACCTTCGTTGCCTACAATGCTTTTTTGCTGTTCACCTATGTTTCGTCATTTGACGCAAGGGCGGCGGCGGCGGCAGTTTCCTATTGGCGGTACAACACACATCTCGGCATGATCGCGGTTTTGATGATCGCCGCCGCGACTGGATTGTTATGGAAACGCTGGAAGGTCGAAAACCGTCTGCCGAAAAAAGCCACCTGGCTGCCGCTCATTCTTGTCGTTGCGGCCCCCTTTATCTTCGCCCACAAGCTGCGTTTCGATCTGGAACCCAACAAGCCCCATTACATCGCCATCGCAAAGGAAATTGCCGCCACTGTCCCGAACCAGCGGCCGCTTGCCATCGTCGACCCGATGGGGAATGGAGAATCGGCCGTTATCGCCCGCTATATTACCGAGCGAAAGGGGATAGACTTCATTTCGAGCTTCCAACACCCGACCCTGCCGAACATTTTAAGGGCGATGCGCATAAATGGAGAAAATTCCCTGGTACTGGTCCATTCCGTAACGCCGGAAATGCAGGAATATTACGGTGACCGGCTGACAAGCGGCTCATCGTATCTGTTAGAATGGGGCAAGGGCGAGAACGATTGGCGGGTGTTGAAGGAATGGCCCTATCCGGGGTAACGCCCGCCGTAGGGGCGGACGCTTTCCCGGGTATCGACCGGAGTTGCGCATCGCGCCTTAAATCTTAATCCTGCGGAAGATTTGCGTAGGGCGGCTCATAGCTAAACACGACTGTTTTTGCCCCCTCAGGCAAAATAACCCCCCAGAAAGCATGATCGGCGGGAAAAATCGGGACAGGTTTTTCGTCCACGCGGGCCTTCCAAAAGGGCGAATAACTGTTGCCTGCAAACAACAGGGTCGGTCCCCTTCCATCGACGGTCAGCCGGATTTCATCGCTTTTGTATTCGTCCAGGCGGATCGTCGCCGGATTGAATGTTCGGGATAAATCCTGCCCCGCCGGGCCCTGTCCGCTTTCAACAAAGAGGGTGGTGCGCAGCTCTTGCGTCGATGCGCCTGCCATCGCTTCAAGGACGGCGCGCTTATCGGCAAATCGACGGATGCCGGATGCCACGAAAAATCGCGGCAGGACATCCCGGTTGCGATAGATATAGAGGTTTTCGCGACCGCGAAAATTACCCAGCAAATTCTGCCTGACTTTTTGCCAGGAAGATAAGGAGCTCCATGAAACCGGAGACTCCAGGACCGGCTCCAGGGATGTATCGACCAGCCGGTCCCGGGACACCAGGTAGCCGACATTGGCGAGGCTGAGAAGATTGAGCCGGAACATCTCGCCGATGCGGCGTTCGGGCTTATGGTCGTCGGCGGTTAACATGAGTATGGGCCCACGGAACATCGGCCAATCGCCGGTTTTTTCCAAGAGTTTTGGGTTTGTCTTGCCAAAATCTTGAGTTTCGCCCTGTCTCTGCATTATCCAGGGCTCCACGATTGTGCTCCAGAATTCGTAATAGCGGCTCGAGAACAAGGCATGCAGACCGCCTGCCGTTTCCATACCATAGGTGTGCAGGTACGCCGGGTACATCTGAAAGGGTTCGACGCGCATCGGCCAGGTTTCCGCCTGTATTTTTTTGGCAAGATTCTGCAGCGCCGGGCTTTCGTAGTTGTTGACCATGTTTCCTTGCGTGATCCAGTCGGAAAAAACATTTTTTTTCTGGTCAAGGGCGATGATCAAAACGGCTACGGATGTCGCCACCAGCAAGGATTTGCGCAACCAGTTTGTGGAATGTTCGGCGCCACCGCCACTCACCAGCGCCTGCAATCCATAGCCCCCGGCCATCATCAGGATGAGCGTGGGAACACGGCTGATCCGTTCAAAATATGAATAGCTTGCGATCGACGGGAAAACAGAAATCAAAGGCTCGTGAAACAGCGCGATGCCGTAAGGCAGGATAAGCCAGAATGAAACGGCGAAGACAATGCCCCACATCTGGCGGCTGGCGGTTTTCCTGACGATGAACGCATACGCGAGGAGAGCCAGACTGACGAGATTTTCGCTGCCTTTAAACGCCCAGGGCCATTGAGCGATGTCGGGGCTGAGCATCAGGGTTTTACGGTGAGAAAAGGTCGATTGCTGCATCAGGGCCAAAATATCCGGGGCCCTCATCAGAATTACCGCGGCCGCGCATAAAAAAATAATCAGCCAGTCGCTGATCTTGCGGCGTTGGTCGATGAAAAGGAACCAGGTGACGATGGCGGCGCTGGTGAACGGCAGCATCATCGAAATCCACGCCGTGTGCGACAAGATAAATAGTGCGGCAATCAGGCACAGCCAGTTTACGGCACGGGTTTTACCATCCAGGACACGAGTCAATGTCACCAGAACCGCCGGCAGCAAGTAGGCCGAGGCAATAAATATCTGCCCGGTCACCCCTGATGCGAACATGAAGGCGGCAAACAGGCTGGCCAATTGGGTAAGTCCGAGCACTCGGCGTCCGAGCCAATAGGTTCCGAAGAAGGCGGCGAAAATTTGCGTGAGAATATTGATTTGGTAAGCCAGCCAGCCGGGGAGTTCCAGAAACAGATAGCGGTTGACCAGGCCTTGCGGATTGACGCCGATTTGATCCCAGCCAGCCGCCGAATAATTACTCCACAGCGGATTTATCGAGCCGGCGAACTTCAAGCTTAATAATCCGGGGATAAGGCTGGTGGCGTTGTCGCCGGTATAGATGAACGAGAACTTACCCAGTATGACGAATTCCGCAGACAGCCAAACGAGCGCGATAGTCATCAACACCGAGGGGGTCGTGAATTTCTGGACCCAACCATGGGTTTTTGCTGGATTATCCAAGACGGGTTCCTCTATACAGGCCGAGAACAGGCGACAGTATTATCACCATTTCGCAAGCAGGACACGCCAAGTGACAGATTTCAGAACATATCAATTTGATGCTGTCGCCGGAATGGACAACTATTACGCATGGATTGCCGAGCATTTTACACCTTATCTTGGCTCCCACTGCGTTGAGTTCGGTGCCGGGATCGGCACCCTGGCGGGACACCTGCTGCCGCGCGTGGATACCCTGGACCTGGTCGAGTACGTGCCGGAGTTTACCGAAAAACTTCAGGCCCGCTTCAGCAACGAAGACCGGGTCAAAATTCACACCCGGGGGGCGGAAAGTTGCCGGGATGATTTTCATCCGGGCTCCATCGACAGTGCGATTATGGTCAATGTGCTTGAACATATAGAAGATGACATCGCCGTATTGACCGACATTGCGAAAATCCTGAAACCGGGCGGACATATATTGCTGTTCGTCCCGGCGCTGCAATTCCTGTTCAGTGAGCTGGACCGCCTGGAAGGACATTTCAGGCGCTATCACCTCGATGCACTTTGCCAGAAGGTGTCCGCCTCGGGATACGACATTGTTGATGCCAGGTATTCCGATATTCTAGGCGTGTTGCCTTGGTGGCTGCTGAACACGCTGGGCGGCCTCACTGACATCAACCCGAAACTTGCCCGGATATATGATCAAATTGGCGTACCTGTGACCCGGATGATTGAAAACGTCGTTCGCCCCCCCTTCGGCAAGAGCCTGTTCCTGATCGCCGCCAAATCAGGTTGACGGGGGGAGGGCCGGGCTGGCCACCCAGCGCTGCCGGACGCCCGAACAGATCGTCATCGAGATCGAATGGGTGCGCGAACGCCATCCGCTGGACCATGTTTCTTTCCTCGACGATTTGTTCATCCTCAAGCCGCTTGGCGGGCTGATCGAATTCGCTCGCCTTTAATTAAGAACCGCGACGGCCTGCCGCTGACCGTCTTTTATCGCTTCCGGTTTTATCTGTGGTACGGCTACTGCTTTAAAATCAAGATGACCCGCATCAAATCGTACCGCAAGGAACTGCCCTATTTCGCCGGGTTGTTCTTGCGCATGGTGTTCAAGCACTAGACTTTCAGGCCTTTTTGCGGTTTCGGACATGCCCGGCCCATCCCAAAAACCGGTTTTTCGCCGCAATTCATTGAATTTGATGCTTTTTTCGGCGCGTTCGGCCCTGCGTCCTTGACGTTCATGGCATGAACGAGGTAGTGTTCAGGCCGTGAACAGCAAGCTTTGACTTGTTTTGAAGGGCCTGTGGCCCAAAGCGGGGCGTATCTGCCGTGGCCGACAACAAAAATGAAATAACCCTTGGCCTGCTTAATTCGGTCGAGGGAAACAGCCAAATCACCCAACGTTCGGTGGCCGGTGAGTTGGGCATCGCGCTCGGTCTCGCCAATTCGTACCTGAAGCGGTGCATCAAGCAGGGTTTGATCAAGGTCAGCCAGGCGCCAAAAAACCGTTATGCCTATTACCTAACGCCGCAGGGCATTGCCGAGAGAAGCCGCCTGACGGCGGAATATCTGTCCCAGTCCCTCGACTTTTTTCGGGTTGCCCGCCAGCAGACCGGCGACGTGCTGAAGCATTGCCACGACCGAGGCTGGCGGCGCATCGCCCTGGTCGGCAAAAGTGAACTTGCCGAAATCACCATCCTTTCCGCCGCCGAATATAATATCGCCTTGATCGGATTGATCGACGCCGAGGCCCGCAAGACCACCGACAGCTTCATGGCGTTGCCGGTGGTCGCCGATATCGGTGATTTGGACTCTATCGATGCGCTTATCGTCACCGACATGCGTCAGCCGCAGACGACGTATGATAAATCCATCAACACGCTGCCCGCCGACCGGGTATTGATGCTGCCGCTGCTCGGCACCCAGAACGGCCGCAAAAAGAACGGCGAGGGGGCGGCGCCATGAAACAGTGGTATGCCGTTCAGACCCGCGCCCGGGGCGAACAACTGACGCGCCTTAACCTGGAACGTCAGGGCTTCGAGGTATATTTACCGCGATACCTGAAGCGCCGCCGCCATGCGCGCCGCACCGACTGGGCCAAGACGCCGCTGTTTCCACGCTACCTGTTCGTCCGGCTTGATCCACAAACGACGGCCTGGTGGGCCATCAATTCGACCATCGGGGCGCAGGGTATCGTCAGCTTCGATGGCCGTCCGGCGGCCATGCCGGAAGGCATTATCGAGGAAATCATCAACCGCGAGGATTCCGGCGGGATGGTCGGCACCGGGTCGAAAGTTCCGTTCAAGCCGGGCGAGGAAGTCCGTGTCATGGATGGCGCGATGGCCGATCAGGTTGGCCTGTTCGACTGCGCCGTCGATGAAGAACGTGTTTTTATCCTGCTCAATCTTCTGGGCAGGCAAGTCAGAGTCAGGGTTACTTGCGAACAGCTCACGGCCTGCGCCTGAGCGTTTCCTGACGGTGTTTAATCGTTAACAGGCCCGGGTGGGGTTTTCACCCGGACTGCGGTAGCATGTGCGAACGCCAAGACAGACGGCGGGCAATGCGCGAACATAACGGCGACGAAAAAACAGGAGACGAGTAAAGTGAAGGTTCTGGTTACAGGCGGTTGCGGGTTCTTGGGCTCCCACGTGTGTGAATTCTACGCCGCCAAGGGCGCGCAGGTTGTTTCCTACGACAACATGACGAAACACGAATTGAGCCGCACCGGTTTTGGAACAGATGAGGTCAGGAATTTCAATTGGGATTACCTGCAGTCACTGGGTATAGATCTGGTCAAGGCCGACGTTCGCGACGCTGCCGAATTGATGAAAAGGGCCGAAGGTTGTGACTACCTGATCCACACCGCGGCGCAGCCAGCCATGACCATCAGTTGGGAAAACCCGGAACTGGACCTGACGTCGAACGTGGTCGGCACGTTTAATGTTCTTGAAACGGCCCGCAAACTGGAAATTCCCGTCGCATCGTGTTCGTCCATTCATGTCTATGGCAATAAAATCAACGAAACTCTGAGGGAAGGGGACAACCGATATATCAGGGACCCCGAGGCGATCGACGAAACCCACCCGATCCTGGAAGGCAGCCTGAGCCCGCTTCATGCCTCCAAGGCGTCGGCGGAAATATACGTTCAGACCTATATCGACACCTATGACCTGGAGGCCGCGTCTTTCCGGCTGACCGGCATATACGGGACCCGGCAGTTCGGCGGCGAAGATCACGGCTGGGTCGCCAACTTCTCCATCCGCAGCATCCTCGACTGGCCACTCACCATTTTTGGCACCGGCAAGCAGGTGCGCGATATTATTTACGCGACGGACGTTTGCGAGGCCTTCGACGCTTTTTACAAAACCCGCAAGGCTGGAATTTACAACATCGGCGGCGGGCCCAAGACGGCGATCTCTTTACTGCAATGCATCGACATTCTGGGTGACATCAATGGCAAGAACCCCGAGGTCAAGTTCGGCGAGGACCGCTTCGGTGACTTGCGCTATTTCATGTGCGATACCAAAAAGGCGCGGGAGAATCTGGGCTGGGAGGTCAAGGTCATGCCGCGAGACGGTATCGCCATGTTGATCGAATGGATCAAGGAAAACCGGTCCGTTTTCGAAGCGCAATAACGGCGCTGACGGAACGGAAAATACATTGAAAAGCAGACGATTCCCATGAAAGCACTTATTCTGGCAGGCGGTCGCGGCAAGCGCCTTGGCGAGCACACCGAAGCCCTTAACAAATGCATGGTGGCGATCAATGGCCGTCCGGCCATCGAATACAGCCTCGAATACGCCATGCATGACGCCATTGACGAGATTGTCGTCATCGTCGGCTATCGGGCCGAAGACATCATCAATACCTACGGCGCGTCCTATAAAGGTAAAAAAATAAAGTATGTGATCCAGGCCGAACAAAGGGGCCTTGTGCACGCCATCGAATGTGCGAAAGAGGCCCTGGACGGGCAGGACTTCATGTTGTTTCTCGGCGACGAGGTTTTTTCAAATCCTCGTCATGACGCCCTGCTGGTTGCTTTCTTAAACGACGACACCTTCGTTATTTGCGGTATGATCCTGGTCGAAGACAAAAGCCTCATCAGCAAGACCTATTCGGCGCTGTTTGATAAGGATGACGTCATTCAGCGACTGATTGAGAAGCCCGTCAATCCACCTAACAATATGATGGGCACGGGAAATTGTGCTATGAGGAATGAAATTTTCGATTACATCTCGCGCACGCCGGTTCATTTCCAGCGCAAGGAAAAGGAACTGCCCGACCTGATCCAGTGCGCCATCGACGATGGCAAGCGGGTCAGGCTGATGAAGATCAGCGACAAGTACGTCAATATCAATATGCGGGAAGATTTGGCGCGGGCCAAAGAACTTCTCGAAAACTAGACACAGTCAATTATATATAGAGTTTGCAGTGAAGTGACCCAATCTACGCCCGACAAACTAAAAATCGCCCTGGTCAGACCGCCCGTTATTTTCCGGCGCCACGGCCTCGCCAACGAAGCGACCCCGGCCCTGGGGTTGGCCTATATATCGGGCTACCTGAAAAAGTTCGGCTACGACCCGGCGTTTATCGACGGCATGGGTGAAGGCCTGAACCGAATTTGGGAACCGGCGGAATACCCTGATTTCCTGTGTCAGGGATTGACCTTCGGAGAAATCATCAAGCGCATCCCGGAAGGTGCCAGGTTGATTGGCGTAACCGCCATGTTTTCCGGCGAATGGCCCCTGGTGCGCGGGCTTATTGATGAAATTCGCAAACATTTCCCGGACGCCCTGATCGTCGCCGGCGGCGAGCATTTGACGGCGATGCCGGAATACTGTCTCAAGGATTGTCAGGGGCTGGATGTCTGTGTCCAGGGCGAAGGCGAGCACAAATTCTATGAACTGGTCGAGGCCGTCGCGGCGGGCGACGACATTGCAAACATTAAAGGCATCGGTTTTCTCGACGGCGACGGCCATTATGTGCAGACCTCGGACCAATCGCCGCGCATCCGCGATATCGATTCGATTCCCTGGCCCGATTGGCCGGAAGGATACCTGGAACGGTTCTGGAGCGCCGGTAAATCGTTTGGACCGCAGTCGGCCCGCGACATGCCGATGATGTTTTCGCGCGGCTGTCCCTACCAATGCACCTTCTGTTCCAATCCGGCCATGTGGACGACCCGGTATATTTTGCGCGATGTCGATGACGTCATCGCCGAGGTCAAATCATATATTGCGAAGTACAATATTACCGCCGTACAGCTTTACGATCTGACGGCGATCGTCAAGAAGCGCTGGATCGTCGAATTTCTGGGCAAGCTGATTGATCAGGACATCAAAATTCAGTGGGATTTCCCGTCAGGCACCCGCAGTGAAAGCCTCGACGAGGAAGCCCTTTCCCTGCTCAAGAAAGCCGGCACACAGTATATTTGCTTCGCCCCGGAAAGTGCTTCCGAACGCACCTTGAAAGATATCAAAAAACGGATCGACCTGGACAAAATGACCGAGGCCATGAAGGCGGCGATCCGGTTGGGTTTCGTTGTGCGCGCCAACACCATCATCGGATTTCCCGATGAAACCCGCGGCGATATTTACCGCACCCTTTTCTACGGTATCCGCTCCGTGATCATGGGGGTCGACGAAATTCAGCCATACATCTACATGCCTTATCCGGGTTCCGAATTGTTCAAGCAGCTGGAAGCAGAAGGAAAACTCGAAATTGACGATGATTATTTTCTCTCTCTGTCGGGGCTCAACAGCGACCTGACGTCGCTTTCCCCGTTGACCTTCAATAAAAACGTCGGCTCCCGGGAACTGGCGATCTATCGGCTGATCTTCACCATGCTTTGTTACGGTTTGGGGTATCTGGTGCGCCCGAAGCGGATCATCAGGACGATCAAAAATGTTTTGGGGCACGAAAATGCGGCGACGGTATTTGAACATCGGTTGAAAGATGCCTTCAGGCGCAAGAAGCAGGCATCTTGAAAAACGCGTCAACGGTCATCATTATCCCGTGCTATAACGAGGCGGATACCATCGAGGAAGTGGTGAGCAGGGCTAAGCAATACGCCGACGTTTGCGTTATCGATGATTGCAGCACCGATTCCTCGCCCGAAATTCTCGCCGCCATCGACGGTATTCACATTATTCGCCACGACAAAAATACGCACATCGCGCGGGGCATTCTCGATGGCATGGCCTACGCCGTGGAAAAGGGGTACACCCACGCCATCACCATGGACGCGGGCCTGAGCCACAATCCGGACGAAATTCCGCGATTTCTGGAATGCGACGGTGCCGATGTCGTGCTTGGGCGGCGGGTGACCAAAATAAATACGCCGCTGAAACGGCGAATTCTGAGCGCTATCGGCGGCTTTGTTTACAATGTTTTTCTCGATTTTCCGCGGCTGGTTTTCAAGCCATATTACGGCGACCTGACGACGGGGTTTCGTAAATACTCAAAGGCGGCCATGGACGTGCTATTGGCGACGCCCATAAAAAGTCGGTCGTTTGATTTTATTTTCGAAAGCATTATGCACGTTCACAAGGCGGGCCTGAGCATCGCCGAAGTTCCGATATCCTATAACTTTTCGAACAGCTCCCTGAATTCGAGAGTCATCGTTGATTGCATCAAGATGGTGCTGAAAAGCGCCGTCGGAAAATAACCGGCGAGGCATTTTGGCAGCCGTCGATATCTAAATCCAATGCAAACCCAAACTAATTCAATTTTTAACGAGGAACGCCTCCACCCGTATCTGTGGTTTGGTCTGGCAGGCTATGGCGTGTTTGTGTTGCTTCTCGCCATGTTCCACATCAGCAACGGCGATGAGGGCATATACCTTTACCAATCCATGCTGTTCGCCGGCGGCCAGTGGCCGGGTTTTGATTTTTTCACCATCAACCCGTTCTGGCTTTATGGCATCTTGGGCGGGTTGTTCAAGTTGCTGGCGCCGCAAATGGAAACGGCGCGGCTGTTTGCAGCCGTATCCAGCTTTGCAGTTCCGGTCATGATGGCCGTTATCTTCAACCGGTATTATGGACGCGGGCTGGCCGTTTTCGGTTTTATGATCCTGGCCGCCAATGTGCCGTGGCTGAAAGCCAACATCGTCGCCACCCATTATACAGTTTCGAATCTGGCGTTGTTCGTGGCCTTTTTCCTGCTTGTATATAAACCATCTCTGACATTTCTGCGCGCGCTTGCCATCGGTATTTCATTGGGAATCATGGTCGGCACCCGGTTGCCCCTTGCCCTGACAATCCCGATATTCGCCTGGTGGATGTGGCGGGGCGGCGTCGGCTCGGTGGATCGTGCTGTGGGTCGGGCCGGAAACCTGAAATATATTGCCGCACTTGGCATTGGTGGCATCGCCGTGTCGCTGCCGGACTTGATCCTGTTTTTCCAGGATCCCGGCCAGTTCATGTACATGCGGATGTTCGTCAATGAAGAACTTATGAAGGTCGATGCCGGCGGACGAGAGGGCCTTTCATTTGCGGGATATTTTATCTACCTCAGGCTCGCCGCCTATTTGGATTTCTTCACCCAGTCGCGTTTTTGGAGCGGCCCTCAGAATCTGTTTTTTGTTATCCCGTTAGTGGTTTGGCCGGCCATGGCGGCCTTGAGGCGGCGGCGCCTCGGCGCCGTTCCATCGACCCCGTCCCTGGATGAAACTGGCAAGGTGGCGCTTTCCATTTTCGCCGCGGTACTTATCGGCTACAGCATTCCAATTGCCATCGGCGCTACGCATCTCGGGCAAGTCACCCCGTATATGGTGGTTTGTCTGGTGTCGTGGTTGTGGACTTTTCGCAATGCCGAGACTTCGGGCGGCGATACTGTGGATGCCCGTTATTCCCGCGCCATGCTGACTTTGGCGCTTGTCGTCCTGATACCTTATTGCGGCGTTTACCTGGTCCATGGAAGCTGGCAGATCCTGTTTCGCAATGCCGGCGGCATAACCCAGATGAGCACCAACGCACAACTCGGCTGTTGGCTTGAAAAAAATATTTCTCCGGAAAAACCGATTATCAGTTTTATCGGCGGCCCCGCCGTTAACGCACGGCTGACCATGCCGAAAGGTTTTGAACAGGCAGGGCACAATGGCGTGTGGTTCAGACACCCCGACGCGACCCTGGACAGGCTCGGTATCGTGACTCCGTCAAAACTGCTCGACGAGATCGCCACGGGGGATGTCGCCGTTGTTATCGATGACGACATCAGGGAAAATTTCAAGCGCTTTGATCACCAAAAGTTCAGCAAATTGCTTGCCGATGATTACCTTTTCAAGGGTGCCTTGGGCGGAACGGCTTATCCCTTCAAAGTTTACCTTCGCAAATCACGCCTGACCGACGGCGCGGGCACCGACGCTTTGCCGAAAGAAACGCCCCCAACGGCCAACGCCTCGCTGTTGCGGGAAAAGGGCGCTGGATCATTCCTCAAGGCCGCCATCGACGACATTTCAAGTTCGCTTTTGCGCCTGCCCGCCGATCTGGCGGGGGCGTTGGCCCGGTCCACGGGAGCATCCTTTCGCGCCCGCTGCCAATCCCTGTTGAACGGATAATAAACCATGTCCAGCAATATCAAATTCCCCACCATATCAGTCATCATCCCCGCCCATAATCAGGAAAAATTTATCGGTCGGTGTCTGCGATCGGCGCTTAACCAGACAATGGTTCGCGGGGATTATGAAATTATCGTCATTAACGATGGCAGCGACGACCGCACCGAATATGCACTCGAACTTTTCAAGGACGAAATTACGCTGGTCAATAATGATGAATGCAAGGGATTGCCGTCGGCCCTCAACACCGGGATCCGGGCGGCCAGGGGGCAGTTCATTGTGCGCATCGACGCCGACGATTATGTGCATCACGAATACCTGAACATTTTAAGCCTGCATTTGAAATTGAACAAAATTTTCGATGCCGTGGCGTGCGACTATTACCTGATCGACGACGAAGAAAACATCGACAGGCAAATGAATTGCATGAATGACCCGATCGGCTGCGGCATCATGTTCCGCATCGACCAGTTGATCGATTTGGACCTTTACGACGAATCATTCCTGTCGCGCGAAGAAGAAGACCTGCGCATTCGATTTCAGCAAAAACACACCATCGCCCGCATCGCCCTGCCGCTTTATCGCTATCGCCGCCACGAAGGCAACATGACCAATGATACGAAAACCATGGATACTTTTTAAGACCAGCTTCGTGAAAAACACGAGCCCAAATAATATTGGACGCACACCATGATTGAACTGCCCGATCCCGAACGCGCCTTCGAACACGAAAACAATTATTACCTGGCTTCCGACCCATCGCGCCTTGCCAAGGTAATCGCCCATTTCGAACTGTTCTCCGAAGCCCTGGGCCTGGCCGGCAGCATCGTCGAATGCGGAGTCTTCAAGGGGGCTTCGCTGGTGCGCCTGGCGACCTATCGCGGCATGCTGGCTTCGGCAGAAGCCAAGAAAATTGTTGCCTTCGACATGTTTGGGGAATTTCCCAAAACCAATACGGAAGCAGACGAACGAGACCGGCGGAAATTTACGGACCAGGCCGGTAGCCAGGGTATTGGCAAGGAACAGATGCAAGATGTGCTCGCCCGCAAGGGCATCGGCGCCAATATCGAACTCATCGAAGGCAACATACTGGAAACCCTGCCGCAATATATTTTCGACAATCCGCACCTGAAAATTTCACTGCTTAACCTGGATACCGATGTCTATGAACCGGCCAAGTGCATTCTTGAAAATCTATATGCACGAATCGTCCCGGGCGGCGTTCTTTTGCTCGATGATTATGCCGTTCACGACGGCGAAACCCGCGCCGTCGATGAATTTTTCGCCGACAAGAAAGTGATCATCCGCAGGCTGCCCTATGCCGCGACGCCCTGTTATGTGATCAAGGACGAAGAGGAAATTTGACCAAAATGGCCGCCATCACCCTTGGAACGCGCCGGATAGACGCCCATTCAATGCCCTACGTAATCGCCGAAATCGGCGTTAATCACGAGGGTTCGATGGCATGCGCCAGGATGCTGATCGAACAGGCGCATGAAGGCGGCGCCGATGCCGCCAAATTTCAGAGCTACCGGGCCGACACCCTGGCCTCGAAAAACAGCCCGGCTTATTGGGATACCGACAAGGAACCGACAACCAACCAGCACCAGTTGTTCAGCAAACATGATTCCTTCGGCGAGGCCGAATATAAGGAACTCGCCGATCATTGCCGCACCACCGGCATCGATTTCCTGTCGACGCCATTTGATGATGCCTACGTCGATTTCCTGGCGCCGATGATGCCCTTTTTTAAAATCGCCTCGGCGGACATCACCAATACGCCCTTGCTGCGCCGGGTCGCCGGCAAGGGCAAGGCGGTGGTCTTGTCGACGGGCGCGGCGACGCTCGAAGAAATCACCGGCGCCATCGATGAATTGCGCCGCAACGGGGCCGTCGACGTAGCTTTGCTGCACTGTGTCCTCAATTATCCCTGCGCCAATGAAAACGCCCACCTGAACATGATCGACGGGCTCGCCACGGCGTTTTCCGACCTGGTTATCGGATATTCCGATCACACTGTCCCTGACCACACCATGACGGTGACGCTGGGGGCCTATGCCAAGGGTGCCCGGATCATTGAAAAGCACTTCACCAATGACAAATCATTGCCCGGCAACGATCACTATCACGCCATGGACGTGGCCGACCTGACACGACTGACCACGGGCCTGACGGCCTTGGCCGCAGCCATGGGCGAGACCGACAAGGCGCCTCTTGCCAGCGAGGCCCCGGCCCGCGACAACGCCCGGCGCAGCATCGTTCTGAGCAGAGACATCGCGGCGGGAACCCGCCTGAACGAAGACATGTTGATCCCCAAGCGTCCGGGCACCGGCATCAGCCCCCTGCACTGGGACGAAATTATCGGGCGCACCGTCGCTCGTGACCTGGTCGCCGACCATGTGCTGGGATGGGACGACCTGGGCGAAAGCGACGGCGAATAAGGTGGCCGCGCTAAGTCCCATCGTCGGCATCGTGCAGGCCCGCATGGGATCGACCCGCTTTCCCGGCAAAATGCTGGCCGATCTCAACGGTTATCCGCTGATCCGCTGGGTGCTGGAACGAACGTCGAGAAGCCGAAACCTGGACGCCGTTGTGCTGGCGACCACGGATCTACCACGCGACGACATACTGGCGGACATGGCGGCTGGCATGGGTATCGCGGTTTTTCGCGGCGATGAAGAAGACGTACTTGGGCGTTTTGTCGGCGCCGCAAACCTGATGAATGCCGCGACCGTTGTTCGTATTTGTGCAGACCGGCCGCTGATCGCACCGGAAATGATTGATTTAGCCATCGTCGCCTATAAGGACGGGAATCCGGATTACGCTTACAACCATATTCCCGGCCACGGCCAACGACCGCCCTATGGCCTTGGCGCGGAAGTATTGTCGGCGGCATTGCTGAAAAAACTCGACGACATGTCGACTGAAGCCCACCAACGCGAACACGTGACGTATTATATATGGGATCATCCGGGCGATTTTTCGATCCTCGCCGCCGACTGCCCGCCGGCCTGCGATACCGGCGATGCGGGCCTGCGTTTTGATGTCGATACCGAAGCCGACCTGGATCATCTCAAACGGCTTGGCCCCGGCATTCATTTTGATACCCCAGCCACTGACCTGGTGGCGACCGGGATCCGCCGGGACTTAACCCGTCATGCATAATTTAATTCTGCACCAACTGAACAAGCCGTTCGACGCCGCGAGGGAAACCCTGGTCGGGCTATGGTGCGTCGCCGGGGTCGAACACTTGTGCCCGCAATGGGAAGACATGACCTTTCCCGACCCGTTCGCCCTGCGCCCGGCCTACGTAGAAGCCGACAACCTGACGCGACGCCTGGCCAACAGGCTGGCCGCCGATTGGGCCGACAAGCTGAACCAGGAACACGGATTGGCGCGCAGTCCGGATTTCTGGCGCACTCTGGCGCATCATTGGTTAATGGTATCGGTGCAGGCGACCTGGAGCCGCTATCGTTATATGGAGGCCTTCATCGCCGAACACGGGGACAGCGTTTTTACCGTCACCCTGTCGGGTGAGCCCGAGACCTGGGAATTTGATGACTTCGACGATTTTTTTGAGAACGTCAACAATGGCCGCGCTTTCGATTTCTGGCTCAATTCGCTGATCGTTCGGGATTTGGCACCTGCGACCTGGATACTTGAAGAAGCAAGCGCGCCGCCGCAAAAAGAATATTCCCCGGCGGACACGGACACGGGCATGGGAAACAGTGGCGGCGTCGCGGCGCTGGTGCGGCGCCTGTTCGGGCGTTTTGCCTTCGATGTCGCTCTGTCGGGACGGGGTTGGAAGGCCGCGCTGGCGCTTTACGTTGCCGCTTTACCAAAACGGACGGGCGGCACCGCGCTCTATAAATTTGATGATGAAACCATCGGTGATCGTTTCCCGGCGGCCTACCAAAAGGTGCTTGATCGAGTCCTGGAAAAGACCCGCCCGACTTGTTTGGGGAAAAATTTTGCATCCTGGGATGCGCCTGCGGCGGGTCTCGGTTATAGGCCTGGGCGGTTATGGGTCGGCAATGTTGGCGTGCCCGAAACGGCTAGCCGTTTTAACGCCGCCCACGCACTGGAAAATGGCGAGCGGCTGGTTGCCTATCAACATGGTTCCAAATATGGAACTGCCCTGACGCCGCCCTGGTGCACGGAACTGGAATATCCTTTTCACGCCTTTATCACCTGGGGCTGGCATCGCCAGGGCGAGGCAAAGGGCACGTTCGTAGCCCTGCCGTCGCCGCAGCTTTCGGCCATCAGAAATGCCCACCGCTTTCGAGACGATGAAATGCTGTTTGTCGGCACCGCTCTGTTCGCCTGTGGCCACCGTTTTGATTCGACGCCCCTGCCCGGCCATTGGGCGACCTATCGGAAAGACAAGAAGACGTTTATCGACGGCCTGGCGACGCCGCCGCGACGTCAGGTTGTTTATTGCCCCTATGTGCGTAAGGACTATGGCTTCGAAGACGGGGCGTATATGAGTCGCGCTTTCCCCGACCTAACCCTCCTTAATGGCGACTTGACGGAAGCCATGCTCGGCTGTCGGCTGCTTGTTCTCGATCATCCGGGGACGACGCTTTATCAGGCGATGGCCGCCAACGTGCCGCTGGTTTGTTTTTGGGACGATGCGCACTGGCCGCTATCGGAACAGGCGGAACCGTCGTTTGCGGCCCTCAGGGAGGCCGGAATTTTGTTCGATAGTCCAGATGCCGCCGCCGAACAAGTCAATCGTATCTGGCCTGACATCGAGGCCTGGTGGACAGGCCCGAATGTCCAGAAGGCGCGGCGCGGGTTCGCCGAAAATTATGCCCTGACGTCGCCTTTGTGGTGGCTCGATTGGCTATGGGCGTTGACCCGCCTGGCCCGCCAATCCCCCCATGGCGGCAACGACGGGGCGCTGAGAAAGAAAGAACTGGCCAAGGCATGAGCGACAAATCCGTATTGGTGACGGGCGGCGCCGGGTATATCGGCAGCCATGCCGTTATGGAACTGGTTGGCGCCGGATGGCGGCCTGTTGTGCTGGACAATTTATCGACCGGATACGTCGACCTGGTCCCAGGCGGCGTGCCGCTTGTCGAAGGTGACGCCGGTGATGGTGATTTGGTTCGGCGCACCATCGCCGACCATGGCTGTACCGGCGTGCTGCATTTTGCGGGTTCGGTCGAAGTCGCCGAATCGGTACGCGATCCGTTGAAATACTACCGCAATAATACGAGCGTTACGGGGGCGCTGTTGGCCGCCTGTCTGGCCGCCGGCATCGAACGTTTCGTCTATTCATCGACGGCCGCCGTCTACGGTGACGATCAAGATGGCCTTGTGGACGAGGACGCGCCGACCAATCCGGCCAATCCCTACGGACGCTCGAAGCTGGCCGCCGAATGGCTGCTGCGGGACGCCGCCGCCGCCGGTGACCTGAAGCTTGTCGTGTTGCGTTATTTTAATGTTGCCGGGGCGGACCCCGCGGGACGCGGCGGCCAAGTATCGGCCACCGGTACCAGCCTGGTCAAGCGGGTCGCCCGTGCCGTCGCCGGCAAGGACGAAACGATGACCATCTTTGGCGACGATTATGACACCCCGGACGGCACCTGTGTGCGCGACTACATCCATGTCGGCGATTTGGCCGAAGTCCATGTGGCGGCGCTGCGCCACATGGAAAAGGGCGATGGTTTCATCGCCAATTGTGGCTACGGGCAAGGCTATTCCGTGCGCCAGGTCATCGACACGGCGGCGATCATTGCCGGCCGGCCGTTAGATGTCAACCGTGGCCCCCGTCGTGAAGGAGATATAGCGACCATGATCGCCGATGTCGGACGCCTTAAGAAACTGCTTTCATGGCGGCCTCGCCATGACAATCTAGAAGATATTGTCCGGTCCGCTGTCGAATGGGAAAAAAGCGGTCGGGCGCTATAGGAAAGCCTTTTAATGCCTGACATAAAAACCATGCTCGTTACCATCCCAATTAGGCCTCAGCCCGCCGGGTTCGCGCCTATCGGCAGCTTGTCGATTGTCAATTATTTGCGCAAACACGGGGATATCGAAGTCGATTTTTTCGATATCGATGGCCTGCGCCCGACCTATGAAGACGCCCTTAAGCGAATTTCACAATCCGCCCCCGATGTGCTAGGCATCAGCGCCGTGGTTTCGACGTCTTATGCCTATACCCGCCGCCTGGCCAATGATGTGCGCCGGTTGCTGCCCGATACGCTGATCGTCGTCGGCGGATCCATGGCGGCCAGCGCCGAGGTTCTGCTCGATCGCACGCCGGTCGACCTTTGCGTGCTTGGCGAGGGCGAACGGATATTCCTGAATATCGTCAAGCGCGCTCAGACCACCAAACATCCGCCCGATTTCGCCGACATCCCCGGCATCGTGTTGGCGGGTAACAACGGGGAACTAATCAACACCGGCTACGAACAGCAATTAGACAAAACCGAAGTCTATGATGTCGAGTGGCCGGATCTGGAAAAAAATTCCGACATCGGTGTTTACATCACGCAGCCGATTTCCGGCGACGATGTTCCTGAATGGCTAAGTGTCGATGCCCGCAGTCTTGATCCGGCCCGCCGCGGCAAGACCCACGGCATGTTGGTAGCCTCCAAGGGTTGCGTTGCCAAGTGCACGTTCTGTCACCGTTGGGACAAAGGCATCCGCTATATCCCGATAGATATTCTGAAGCGTCGATTGACCGATTTAGTGGCCCGCTACGATCTTGGGTTCCTGACCATGGGGGACGAAAACTTCGGCACCGACAAGCGCTGGCTGCAGGCGTTTTGCGAGATGGTCAAGCCGTTTGATCTTATGTGGCGGGTCGGCGGCATGCGCGTTAATTGCGTCAGCCCCGAACAGCTCACCATGATGCACGACGCCGGCTGTATCGGCGTCAGTTACGGCATGGAAACCGGCAGCCCGAAAATGTTGCAGATCATGGAGAAGAAGACGAAGCTTGAAGACAATCGAAACGCCTTCCGCTGGACCCTGGAAGCCGGACTGTGGACCAGCATTCAGTTGGTTGTCGGCATGCCCGGCGAAGACCGCAAAACCATACAGGAAACCATCGACTTCACGTCGTACGCGATGACCCTGGACGAAAAGCTGCGATCCAATGATCTTTCCATCAACTATGCCCAGGCCCTGCCCGGCACGCCGCTTTATGAATTCGCCCGTCGCCGGGCGATGATTGGCCCCGGCATCGACGGCGAAGAAGAATATTTGTTGCGCATTTCAGACCGCGACGCCCATGACGAGGAAACGACCCTTAACTTCACCGACTCGCCGACGCTCGAACAACAGGTGTGGCGTCCCCTGATCACCATATCCACCAACTATGCCTATGTGCGCCGCTATGGCATCGCGGCCTATCGCCGTCATCTGCTCGTCGATTACCGCTTCCAGGCGACGCCCGATGGCGACGACGGTTATTCGGCCAACCCCAAGCGCCTGGCCGATAACGCCCTGGCCGGCGAGACCGGCGCCGCGGGAAAAGGGAAACCGGCGATGCCGGGGCTGTTCGGGTTGCTGCGCCGCCGGAAGTTCGGGCTGGCGATGATTTGCTACCCGGTGCTGGCCTACCGGATGCGCGGCCTGTTGTTTATGCTTGTATTGCTGAAGGCGGCCATTGGCCAAGGCCCGCGTAGCGCGCTTAAAATGATTGGCGAGGCGATTCGAAGCATATTTCCCGGCAGCCGCCCGCTTCACCAGGTCGCGGCGAAATCTTTGCGCAAAATCGTCGAGGGCGAACCCGGGGAAGCAGGACCGGCGGCTATGGAACCTTTGCGCAAGGGGCGCTAGCCGAATTCTACAAGCGGATACTTTTTAATAAATTTGGAATCAAGTGAGTGCATTAAGATGGAAAATCAGCTGAAGCAACGAATCAAGTCGGGTGAAGTGAGCATCGGCTCGTGGCTGACCGAACCCTCTGCGGCTATCGCCGGGGCCATGGTCAGTTGTGGTTTTGAATGGTTGGCCGTTGATTTCGAGCATGGTACGGCCGATATCAGCCAGGTTCAGGATGTTTTTATCGCCATCGAACGGTACGGGGCCACCCCCCTCGTGCGCTTGCCCAGCGCCGACCCGTTTCTCGGTCGCCGCCTCCTTGATGCCGGTGCCGGGGGCTTCATCGTTCCCGTCGTCGAAAATGTCGCCGCCTTCACAGACTTTATCAGCCATCTCTATTTCCCGCCGCAGGGTCGGCGCGGGGTCAGCCTTAACCGGGCCACCGTATGGGGCGATAATCTGGACGATTACATGATGACGTTCGAACCGGTTATCGTGCCGCAAGTGGAAACCATGGCCGGGGTCAAAGTCGCCCAGCAACTCGCCCAGATGCCGGAAGTCGATGCCCTGTTCATCGGTCCCTACGATCTGTCGGCCAGCCTCGGCGTCAGCGGTGATTTTTCCGGCGATGCCTTCGCCGCCGCCGTCGGGAAAATAAAATCGGCTTGTGCCGAACACGGCAAGGCGGCGGGCATCCATCAGGTCAAGTCCGATCCGGCAGAATTGAAACAGCAAATCGACGACGGCTTTAAATTGATCGCTTACGGAACGGATATAACGTCCATGCGTGAAACACTGATCAAATATCGCTGCGTTTTGCCCGGCTGAAACGGCGTGTCCCTTTTTTCAATAAAGGTTGCCCCATGACATCTACCATCTGCGTGATCCCGGCCCGCATGGCTTCCGGTCGTTTTCCCGGAAAGCCACTGAAGCCGCTACTTGGCCTTGCCTTGGTCTTGCACGTTTATGAACGTTGCAAGATGAGCAAACGTCTCGAGCGCATCCTCATCGCCACCTGTGACGAAGAAATTAAACAGGCAGCCGAAGCTTTCGGGGCCGAAGTGGTGATGACGGCCGACACCCACCCCGGCTGCGTCGACCGCACCGAAGAAGCCATCGCCACGGCGGTCCCCGGCATCGGCGACGATGACCTGGTCCTCATGGTGCAGGGCGACGAAGTGCTGGTAACGGCAGACAGCCTTGAAGAGATGATCGATACTTTCGAAAAAACCAAAGCGCCGATCATTAATCTGGCCTCGCGGCTTGCCCGGCAGGAAGATTTGGAAGACCCGAATACGGTCAAGGTCGTGGCCGGTCCCGATGGACGTGCGCTGTATTTTTCACGCTCTCCCATACCGTCCAACTTTCGCCTCAAAGACACGCCCAGGTACCAGCAGACGGGCGTCGTCGGTTTTTCAGCCGACTGCCTGCGCCGCTTTGGCTCGCTGGAACAGACACCACTCGAACTTGTCGAACATATTGACATGATGCGTGCCGTCGAAAATGGGCTTCCCGTACAGGTCGTCTTTACCGAACGCGAAACAATCGGCGTCGATACGCCGGCCGATTTGATACGCGCCGAGGAAATGTTGAAGGCGGACCCAATAACCGGACTCTATTTGCCCTGACCGGGCGCCCAACGGCCTCAATTCAATGACCGAACTTTATATCATCAATGAACTTAGCGTCATGCGCTTCCTGCTCGCGGTTTTTCGTGGCAAGGCCCCCTATGTGCTGGAGGTCGAGGCCCTGTTCCCGCCCTTGCAGGGGAAAATTCAGCGCCTTGTCGACGCTTTGGTGCGCTCGGGCCGGGCGAGAGATGTCGTCGACCTGTGCCCCAGGCTGCGTCACACCAGAGAATTTCCAATCACGCTGGTTGTTCATGACGTTTTCGCCGAAACGGAAGGCTGGCAAAACCGCCACTTTCGATTCGATGAGACCGATAAAGAAGAGCCGGATTACGCGATGGCTTACAAAATAGTGGTTTGCAATTATATGGCCAACAAGCACTTGACCGTGCTGGCGATCAACGATGTGCTCGAAGCATTTGGCACAGGTGACGTTCGTGTTGTCGGCCTTCCCGGCGACACCGCCGGTTTGTTCGACGCCTATTTCGGCCGGCCGCCGCCGGGGCCGAGCGGCTCGGGCGCCTTCGCCGGGTTTTTTCTCAATTTGTTGGTCGCCATTTTACACACGACATTTGGCATGTTGTGGTCGATATCGCGAATCACCTTCAAGAAAAACAGGTTTGAAAATATTTTCCTGCTCGCCGATTTCCCCGGCAACCTGAACGATTTGCCAATTTTCAGGGAACTGAAAGACGGCGGGCCTCAGGTGTTGGTGCTGCGTGGGCTGGCACGGGTCTCGGCAAAAGTCCGGTCGCACCTGAAAGAGTTTAAAACCTGCGAGGCCGACGAAGGGATATTCACCTCCGGCGGCGGTCTGGCCGCTGTCGCCACTATCTTGGGCGACGGCATACGCCTGTACAGACGATTTCGCGGGTGCCCGCCGGGTCTTTTCTATCAGGTCGCGGCGCTACCGTTCCGCCGCATTAAAATTCGCGCCCTGCTAAGCCGCTTCCGCCCGGCGTTCACCTGGGGTCGCGATCCATACAATCCAGAGCATATTCTCAGGCGTCAGGAACAGGCCCGTTTGGGCGGGCAGTCGCACGGTATTATGTCGGGCTTCGGTGGCCTGACGGATTTGTACCCATCATTGAGACATATAAGTTTTGATCGCTATTACGTTTTCGGCCGCGATATATTTGAGAAAATCTACAAGGACAGCTGGGCCCCCGATATGGAGGTTGTGGCATCCGGTTCCTTTAGCCTGACCCGCGAAGATTTGACTCGATTGAACCGGCCCAAACAAGGCATCAAGGACATCGTTATTTTCACCAGTTTTCTGTCTCAGATGGAAAATACCGAAGCCCGCGACATGGTCCGCGCCCTTGGCGAGGCATTTCCTGACCGAACCGTTCGGGTGCAAGTCCGCGACTATCTGGATATGCGTCAGCGGGATTCGGCGATGCAGTTTATAGAAAGCTGCACCGAAGGCCTGGACAACGTTATCTACGCATCCGAGCACCTGTTTGATCTGGTAGAAAAATCGCGATACGCCTTTTCCGAACCCTCGACAGTGATCATGGAAAGTATCCAGTTCAATGTCTGCGCGTTCATGATGGATGTTTTTCCATTCCAGAAAACATCATTTTTCCGCAGCTATCCCGGACTTAGCGTGCGTACCCCCGAAGAAGCCGTCGCCCGCATCCGTGATATTGAAAGCGGGGCGTGGAGTTACCCTTGGGATGAACTGGACGGCCTCGTTAATATGTCTGGCGAGCCGATCTGCGATATCATTCGACGGGGATTTGACCTGCCCGTCGTTTGCCACGACACCCCATCCAACCGCCAGTTGAAGAGCTTATGAAAGAAAACGACATCCGCCCGGCGGACCTGTTCGCAGAATACCTGCGGCTAAGCGCCGATGACCTGGAACGCCATTTCAGTGATAAGGCCACCTTCATTCACCGCAATTGCCCGGGTTGCGGAGCCGACGCAACCGTTCCGGCCTTCGTCAAGAACGGCTTTAACCTAGTGCGCTGCGCAGATTGCGAAAGCCTGTATGCCAACCCCTGCCCGTCGGAAGCGCAACTCTCCGAATTTTACAGCAATAGCATTTCGCAACGGTTCTGGGCCAATACATTTTTTCCCGCCGTCGCCGAAGTGCGTCGTCAAAAAATATTTCAACCTCGGGCCGACAAGATAAAAAAACTGCTCGAAGGTTTTACCACGGAACCCGGCGCAATCATCGATGTCGGCGCCGGAAGCGGTATCATGCTGGAGGAACTAAAAAAAGCGGGGGTCGATGGCGATTTTATGGCCGTCGAGCCGACCCCGGAACTGGCCGAATCCTGTCGCGCCAAGGGCATTGAAACATTTGAAGGGTTTGCCAATGACGCCGCAAAAAATACCGCCTTCGGCGGCTCGGCGACGCTGGTTATATCGTTCGAGGTCGTCGAACATGTGATCTCGCCCCGCAATTTTCTGGAAAGCCTGGCCGTCCTCGCCCGCCCCGGGGGAATGATCCTGTTTACCGGCCTTTGTGGTTCCGGCTTCGATATCCAGGCGCTCGGTGAATATTCCAATTCCGTCAGTCCGCCGCATCATCTTAATTTCCTGAGCCGGCGGGGCGTGTCGGGCCTCATACGCCGCGCGGGCCTGGAAGAGGTATCGTTTGAAACGCCGGGCGTCCTGGATGTGGACATCGTAAGGAATACGTACGCCGCCAACCCGCAATCACTGATCGATCCATTTTTACGCCACCTGTTCGATCAGTCCGATGAAAAAACCCTGAACGCGTTCCAGGAATTTATCACCACCAACAAACTGTCGTCGCACATGTGGGTGCTGGCCCGCAAACCCGACGAGTCAAAAGAGAGCATATAATGAGCAAACCCCGCGTCCTGATAACCACCGTGCCATTCGCCATGCTCGATCCGAAACCGATAGAAATTCTCGAGGCTGCCGGTATCGAGGCCGTCATCAATCCGCTCGACCGCAAACTGCGCCAAGGCGAACTGCCCGACATGATCAAGGGCTTTGACGGGCTGGTCGCCGGGACGGAGCAAATTTCGGGTGCCGATATGGATGCCGCCGGGAATTTGAAAACCATCGTGCGCGTCGGCATCGGGCTCGACAGTGTCGATTTGTTAGCGGCGCGGCAACGTGATATCGCCCTGGCCTATACCCCCGACGCGCCATCGGCGGCGGTCGGCGAATTGACCATCGGTTTGATGGTCGATCTGCTGCGCGGCACCGTCGCCTCGGATCGCAAGCTGCGCAGGGGCGAATGGTATCGCATCATGGGCAAGCGGATTTCCGAGATCACCATCGGCATTATCGGTGTCGGGCGTATCGGGCATTTGCTGATCGGTCATTTGGCGGGCGGCTTTCCGGGGGTGCGGATCCTCGCCAACGACCTGGCCCCGGATATGGATTTCGGTGCCCGCCACGGCGTCACCTGGGTCGACAAGGAAACCATATATAAAGAGTCCGACATCACCACCCTGCATGTACCCCTAACGGCCCACACCCGCGGCTTGATCGGCAAAGACGAGTTGTCGCAAATGAAGCCCTCGGCCTACCTGATAAACACGGCGCGCGGCGGCATCGTCGATGAAGCCGATCTGGCATCGGCCTTGCGGGACGGCTCAATCGCCGGCGCCGCCATCGATGTATTCGAAAACGAACCCTATACCGGTGAATTGATAGAAATCGAAAACTGCGTACTGACCTGCCACATGGGTTCGATGTCGGAAGATTGTCGCGCCCGCATGGAAATCGAGGCCTGCGAAGAAATCGCCCGCTTCTTCACCGGCCAGGCGTTCCTGAATCAGGTGCCGGAAGACGAATACGAAAACGCCGCCCGCATGAAAACCTGAACAGAGCAATATGCTTGAATCCATCCGCCATCTGATCGCGTTCCTGGACCCGAAATCGCGCCTGCATTTCGCATTGTTGTTGTTGCCCATGCTGGCAATGACGGCGCTCGAGATCGTCAGCATTAGCCTGATCCTGCCGGTCATCCAGATTCTTCTTCTGGGGCAGACGGAAGGCCCGTTGACGGAAATTGTTCTGGCCCTGATACCGGCGTCTTCCAATGCGATCGATCAGGGAGTGTGGGTGACATCAATTTTCGCCGGATTTTTTGTGGCCAAGAATATCCTGTTGCTGTGGATGATATATATCGTCAACCGTATCGTTTCCTACGAGACAGCGGAGTACACTCACAGGTTGTTCCGGGCCTATATGTCGCGTCCGTTGACCTTTCATTTCAGCAATAACAGCGCCGATTTACTGCGCAACATCACGACAGGCGTTGGCCAGTCGCTTGAAGCGGTCCGGTTGGTCCTGCTGATGATTCTCGATGCCATGTTGATGCTTGGCGCCATTTTTCTTCTGGTCGCGATCGAACCGCAGGCGACCCTGGGCACGGCGGCCATTTTGGGTGTCGTCGGCCTGATTTTTTACAAGCTTGCCGGCCCGGTTTTCCAACGTTGGGGAAAAAGAACCATGGCGCTAGACGGCGACCTTATCAAATGGATAAACCAGTCTTTCAACGGTATCCGTGAGGTCAAGCTGCTGCATGCGGATGATTATCTGGCGGCCAAGGTCTATCATAACGCCATAGCCCGCGCCGGCTACCTGTGCCGGTTAACCACCTCTATCCAGATTCCCAGATTGCTGATTGAAACCGTGGTCGTTGTCGGGTTTCTAGGCGTTGTTTGGGCTCTGCTGTCAACCGGACAGGCGCCAGGGGAGGTCATCTCGACCCTCGGCCTGTTTGGCATGGCGGCGCTGCGGCTGATGCCGTCCATGAACAGGTTTCTGACCGGGGCGACGGCGGTGCGTCAGCGCACCGCATACATAACGACCGTGCACAATGATATGATGGCGGCCGAAAAGCCCACCGATCCGCACCCGAATAAAGGCGAAGATCTCCTTCCTTTCGCGGACGAAATTAATATTGAAGATGTCGGATACGCATATCCGGACGCCGAACACCACGCCCTGCACGGCATTTCCCTGACCATTCCCAAGGGTCGGTCGGTCGGTTTTGTCGGCAGCACCGGTGCGGGCAAGTCAACCCTGATGGATATTATTCTCGGCCTGTTAAAGCCCGAAACCGGCCGGCTGCTCATCGATGGCAGGAACGCCGGTGAGAATCTGCCGGGCTGGCATCGGCATATCGGATACGTTCCCCAGCAGGTGTTCCTGATGGACGATACGGTCAGGCGAAATGTCGCCATGGGTATCGACGATGAGAATATTGATTCCGACCGCATGGATGATGTCGTGCGGCTGGCCCGCCTCGAAGAAGTCGTCGCCGGGCTGCCTGACGGACTCGACACCATGCTCGGCGAACACGGGACCCGCCTGTCCGGCGGCCAGCGCCAGCGCATCGCCATTGCCCGCGCCTTGTACCGCGATCCGGATGTGCTGGTTTTTGACGAGGCGACCTCGGCCCTTGATAACGAGACAGAACGCGAAATCAGTACCGCGATCAATACCCTAAGCGGCGATACCACGGTGCTGATTGTCGCCCATCGACTGAACACGATCCGTAACTGCGATATGATCGTCCTGCTCGAAGCCGGGAAGATCATCGCCACCGGAACCTATGACGAGCTGATCAAACGCTCAGATCAATTCCGTCTTCTCGCCGCCATGGGTGACGACGACGGCACAGAATCCGAAAGTTTTCTTAAGTGAAATTCGCCGTCTCGAATATTGCGTTGACGGCCTATAACCATGGGGCCGAACTGCGCGGCGCCGCAAACCTCGGTCTCGAAGGGCTGGAAGTCGCGCCGAGCCGCGTTTGGCCCGATTCCTGGAGGGGCCTGAAGGCCGCCGATGTCCAGGCCTATCGCGCTACGGTTGAAAGCGCAGGCTTGCACGTGATCGGCCTGCACTCGCTGTTTTTCGACCAGCCGGATCTGGGCCTGTTTCGCGATCCCGATACCCGCGCCGCGACTCAGAATTTTCTCGTTCACCTGTCTGGTCTGTGTCGCGACCTTGGCGGGCGCACGTTGATCTACGGTGGCGGGCGCAAACGGAATGACCTACCGCTCGAAGACGCCTTTGTCGAAGCCATCGCTTTTTTCGAAGACCTGATTCCGCGTATCGAAGACCACGGCACAATCTTTTGCTTCGAACCGCTGGGTCCCGCCGACAGTGACTTCGTCAATTCGGTCCACGATTCGATTCGCATCGCCGAGGCCCTCGACCATCCGGCGCTCGCCGTTCAAATCGACGCCAAGGCGTTGGTGGATAATGACGAGTTGGATGCGCAAACGGTGGCGGCGGCGAAATCGAGGCTGGTGCATGTTCATGCCAATGAACCGGGGCTCGGGGTGCTGGGCGGCAGCGGCGCCGTCGATCACGGGGCGCTCGGCAGGCACCTGAAAGCCATTGCTTATGACGGTTACGTATCCATCGAACAAAGAATGTTGCGCGAGGATGACCCGGTTTCCGATCTCGCGATAAGCGCCCGCGTGCTCAAGGATTGTTACCAATGATCTGCCGAATCTGTGGCCAAGATGGACTGGAACCGCTGGGTGTTGAAGCATTTCTGTTTCCGGGCACGTCTTATGAGCCGGAATTTCACGAATACGAAAACCACATCTGCCCCGGTTGCGGTGTCGTTTCCGGCCAGCCGGAACCGACCGACGAGGCGTTAACCGCCCATTACAATTCCGACTACCGGGTCAGCGGCGATGCGGTCGAGATCGGCGGCAAGACCATCGACACCCCCATCGATCTGACCATCGGCGGTCGCAGCCTGGCCCGGGTCCGTAATTTTCATGATCTGGTCGTCGGCAATTCCGGCAGGCTGGCGGATGTAATACCGGGCGCCGATGACCTGGTCATCGACTTTGGCGCCTACCAGGGCATGTTCCTGCACGGGGTCCGCGAACTGTGGGGCTGCCGCTGCCTGGCTTATGACTACAGCGAAAGCGGCATCGCCTTCGCCCGAAACTTTCTCGGTTTTGCGGAATCGAAAATCACCCGGGACATCTACACCGATGGGTTCGGTACAAAGGCCAAATTCGCGACGATGATTCATTCATTGGAACACCTGCGCGAGCCGGTGCGGTTCCTGGAACATCTGCGGGAAGATATCCTGGCGGCGGATGGCTACTTATATATAGAAGTGCCCAATCTTTATGGAATGGCGCTTTGCGATCCGGTGCATTTCTTCACCTATTCCAGGGGAAGCCTGACCCGGCTGCTTACCATCGGTGGCTTCGAGGTGCTCGACATGCGCACCAGCGGCTATCCGGTGGTCGAGGCATTTACCGGCCATAACGACGCGCAGAACATCATCTGTCTGGCTCGCCCGACCGCCACCAAAATCGCCGCCGCCGTACCGACGCCCGACCTTGACGTCATCCGCAGCCGTCTGCGTGCCAGCTATGGCCGGCACAGCCTGCGCGCCGTCGCCCGGCAGTTCGCCAAGGCCGCCCGCGAGACGGCACGGTTTGTCTATTACCTGATCTTCGCCGGAATTCTCGACCGCCTGTCGCCGCGACTGGCCAATGGGCTGGCCAGAAAACTCGGTCGCCGGCAATAGATGGCCGTCCTGCTGCATACGTCCGACGCTTTGCCGCCGGTGGGCGACTATGGGCAATGGTTCGCCCTCACCGGCAGTACGCCCGACCTTGATCCGGCGACCCGCCGGAACGACCTGGGCCGGGATCTGGAAAAGGCGTTCGACGCCGCCCGGGAAGACTGGTGGCGGTTGGGCCGTGATTTGGCGATGACGCCGGGCGGCGATCTCGCCCACACGCCGACCTCGGCGCCGTTCATTTCCGACTTCGGCCAGTGCCTGGCCTGGACGCGATTGGTCGAGCAGGCCGCGAAAGTCGAGACGACGACCCTGGTCATCTGCGACGACCCCTGGCTGTTCCGTCATTTTGCCGCCATCGATGGCACCGCCGCCGGGGCCGCGCCGGACCTTGCGGGGAAGGAACGGGCCTTGCGGCTTCGCGGTCTGGGGTCACGAATCAAGGTAGCGGCAAAAATGCTGATGGCCGCCATCGTGACGCGCCGCCAACGCCGGAACGCCCGCAAGAATGCGCCGACGTTGCTGGTCTATGGCCACCCGCGCAGCACCGCCGACGGCTACGACGCCTATTTCGGCACCCTGATGCAAGAGCTGCCGAAATTGATGCGCGCCGTTCACACCGATTGCCCGCCGGCCCGCAGCTCCGAACTCGCCGCCGACGGACGCACCATGAGTCTGCATGCCTGGGGCAATCCGTTTTTTGCGCTGGCGCTGCCGTTTACCCGCTGGCGTCCGCAATCAAGCGATTGGCTGGTGCGCCGTGCCGCCGCCCTTGAAAACGCCGGAGGGGCGTTGGCCATGACCCGCTGGCAGAACCATTGCCAACAACGCTGGCTTGCCGCCGTTCGGCCGAAGAGTGTCTGTTGGTCATGGGAAAACCACCCGTGGGAGCGGGCCTTCGTGCGCGCCGCCCGGGCTTTCGGAATCCGCACCATCGGCAGTCAGGATACCGACGTCGGCCGCCACCAGTTGAACATGAGCCCGGCCTCGAACCCCGATGGCCTTGACAGTATCCCCACCGTCATCGCCTGCAATGGCCCGGCCTATAGGGCCGAGCTGCTGGCCTGGGGCATACCGGAACAAAGGTTGTCCATAAGCGGTTCTTACCGGATCGAAAAGGTCGCCGGCAAACATTACGACGGGAAAGGCCCGGTGTTCGTGGCCCTGTCGTCGAATTCGGCGATCTCGACGGAAATGATGGCCGCCGTCGATGCCGCGCGCAATGGCAGGCGGACATTCGTGGTCAAGGAACACCCCATGTACCCATTCGCATTTACGGAAACCGATGACGTAAGGCGCACACATAAAACGATCCCGGAAAGCCCCGGAATCTCGGCGGTGTTTTTTGGCACCGGCCTGTCGGGACTGGAAGGCCTACTGAGTGGCACGCCGACCTATCGTCTGCTGCCGTCGGACCGGCTTGGCATCGACACCCTGCCCGTTGGGTGCGTGGCCGAGACGGTTTCCGCCGCCGGACTGGCCGCCGCCCTCGATGCAACCCCACAACTGCCCGCCGTTCACTGGGACGACCTGTTTAATCCGGTGGACTTGAACGTGTGGCGTCACCATTTATCAGGTAGTGAAACATGACCACAGCAAAATACAGCGCCCCACAACCCAAGGCAGCGATCGCCTCGCCGGATTTATGGCGACCGACCCAGTACGATGACGACCTGCGCGATGCCGGCACCCTGTGGCTGGGACGCGGCGAATGCATCGATCCGGAACTTAACGGGCTGGTCGTAAAATTACTGGCCGACATTCCACGCCATGCCCTGTTCGCCTATCCGACGCCGGGGCCGTTATATAGGAAACTGGCCCGGCACCTGAACGTGCCCGCCGAGCATTTGATGCTGACCCGCGGTTCCGATGGCGCCATCAAGGCGGTGTTCGAGGCCTATATCGGGCCCGGCGACCGGGTGGTGCTGACCAAACCGACCTATCAGATGTACGGGGTCTATTCGCAGATGTTCGGGGCCGATGTGACCGGCGTTCCGTATCAATTGAAAGACGGTCGCCCGCATTTGGAGGCATCGGAATTAATTAAGACCATCGCCGCCGTGCGGCCGAAGCTGGTCGGCCTGCCGAACCCGGACAATCCCACCGGCTTTGCATTTTCGCCGGGTGACCTGCGCGCCATCGTCGAGGCCGCTGGCGATGTCGGCGCGCTGATGATGGTCGATGAAGCCTATTACCCGTTTCTCGATGAGACGGCCATAGACTGGGTTGGTGAATACGGACACCTGGTCGTCGCCCGCACTTTTTCCAAGGCTTGGGGAATGGCCGGAATTCGATTGGGCTTTACGGTGGCGCAGCCGGAAATAACGGCGATGCTGAACAAGGTCAGAACCATGGTCGAAGCCGATGGGGTATCCATGGAACTGGCGATGCGGATGCTCGATCACCAAGACGACGTCAACGCCTCGCTGGCGCGACTCAAGGAAGGGCGTGCTTTTTTCGCCGCCGAAATGAACGCCCTGGGCTTCGCGGCCATCGAAACGCCGTGTAATTTTGTCCATGTGGATTTCGCCGACAAGCGCCCGGCAATCGAAGCGGCCCTGAAAGGCGTCGCGTCTTACCGGGTGTTTCCGGTCCCGCCACTCGAGAATTTTCTGCGCTTCACGACCACGACCATCGAGCAATTTCGGCGCGTCGTCGAAGTTATTCGCAACGCAACTCTATAAAGAAAATAATCATGGAAAAATTCATCTGCAAGCACCCTTGGGCGCACTTCGAAGTCAACAATCCGAATGGCGACGTTACCATGTGCTGTAACAACGACACAGTGCTCGGCAACGTCAACGACGCGTCCATCGGGGCCATCTGGAACGGGCAAAAATTCCAGGTAATTCGCCAGCGGATGATTACCGAAGGCGCGCACGCCATGTGCCCACATACCTGCCCGGTGCTGAAGGGGGGCAAGAAATACGAGAATCTCGACTGGTTCACGGAGCTGAGCGAGGACGGCGAACAACGCATCAACGCCGAACTGAACGAAGGGGAATACGCCGCCGGCAAGATTGATCTGGAATCTACCCCGCGCTGGCTGCGTTTTACCTATTCCTATGCTTGTAACCTTGATTGCTATCATTGTTATCAGCGCGAAGACGCCAAGATGCGGATCAAGTTACCCGACGGCTTCATGGCGGAAATGCCCGAATTCGCCGGTCGCGCCCAGATCGTCATGCCGTTCGGCGGCGAGCCGTTCTATTTCAAGCCGGTGCTGGAATTCCTTAACAATCACAATGCCAATCTGGAAACCCGGTTCTATTTCATTACCAATGCCACCTTGCTGACGGACCGGATCTACGAAACCCTGAATCGCCTGCCAATCAACGTCATGGCGGCGTCACTGGATGGCGCCAGCAGCGAGACCTTCGATGCGCTTCGGGTGCGCGGACGCAATGCCAACTGGCAAACGGTCATCGAAAACCTGGCCAAGCTGAAGGAATTGAAACAACGCAAGGGCTTCACCTTCACCCTCAGCATGACCCTCAATTCCGTGAACTGCCACGAAATCGAAGACTTTGTCGACCTGGCGTTAGCCTATGATGCCGAACCGCTGGTGCTGTTGGTCGCCAATCCCTATCAAACGGTCGACTTCCAAAAAGAATTCCTGACCTTCACCGACGATCAGTTCGCCGATATGTTCAGAGGCCTGGACCGCGCCCTGACGAAGGTCCGCGACCGAGGCCTTGAGGACGGGGAAACATTCCTGGAACAGTTGCGCGCAATGCTGAAACAACACCGCGACACCGACAACAATCCGGCCCGCTTCCGTGCCAAGAACATGGCCCGCAAGGCATTTCACATGTTGCCGGAACAAATGCAGATACCCATTCGCCGGACCGTACAGAAAGTGCGGGTCAAGCGTTTCGAATCCTATACCGAAAAGCGCGATTAAGATCATTTACGGACAGGCGCATTATCAGTAAAAACAACCCGGCAGATCGCCTCGGGCAGATTTTGGCATGGGAAGGAGCCCCATTCGGGTGAGCACAAATACCTTAAAAACCGCCGTTATCGGATGCGGACGCATTGCCGGCCATCATTGCCGATCCGTCGTCGGCGTCGATGGCGTCGAACTGACCGCCGTTTGCGATCTGGACGCAGGCAAGGGGCAAACCTTCGGCGCAGAATTCAACGTTCCTCATTATACCAATTATCACCAGATGCTCACCGATCACCCGGAGATCGATATTGTCGCCGTGATCACCCCGTCGGGCATGCATTTCGAACATGCCATGGATGTAATGGGCAGGTACGGCAAACACATCATTGTCGAAAAACCCACGTTCATGCGACCAAGCCAGGTGATTGACGCCTACAAGCTGGCCGATGAAAAAGGCGTGCAAATATTCCCGGTGTTCCAGAACCGCTATAACAAGGCGGTGCGGCGGGTCAAACGGTCGCTGGATGAAGGAGAAATTGGCGACATCCGGGTCATATCGGTGCGCCTGCGCTGGTGCCGCCCACAACGATATTACGATCAGGCGATCTGGCGCGGCATCTTTTCCCATGACGGCGGCGCCCTGACCAACCAGGGCGTCCACCATGTAGATTTGCTCAGATATCTTGGCGGTGAAGTAGAAAGTGTCAACGCCACCATGCGCACCCTGGGCGCCGAAATCGAAGTCGAGGATACCATCGTTGCGACCATGAAATATCCGTCCGGCGCCGTCGGTGTTCTGGAAGTGACGACGGCGGCCCGGCCCGACGATTTCGAGGCCTCGCTGTCCATCGTCGGTTCGAAAGGGCTGGTGCAAATCGGCGGTGTCGCCGTTAATGAATTGCAGGTGTTCACCCCGGCCCCGGAAGAATGCGACGCCAACAGCGTCGATTTCAGGAACATCGAAGGCCGCACCGATGTTTACGGACACGGCCACACGGATATCTACGAATATATCGCCGATTATTTCAAGAATGACACCCCGTTCCCGGTCGACCGGGAGGACTGCCTTAAATCACTGAAGCTTTTGCATGCCTTTTACCGCGCCGACGAAACCGGCGATTGGGTCGACGTCGATAGTGATGCGGAATCCGGGCGCCTTGGCCGTGCCGACGACGCCATTTCAAACGAATACAGAACCCCCGCCCCCGAACAGGACTGATGATAAACAAACCCTTACGAGTCGGCATTGCCGGGTACGGCGTGGTCGGCAAGCGCCGCCACGGCGTCATGAACGAACGCGACGATATGACGGTGGTTGCCGTCTGCGATCAGGAGTTTGACGGCAGTGGCGTGCTTGATGGCAATGTCCGCGCTCACCAGAGCTATCGGCAATTGTTGGGCGAAGACCTTGACGCGCTGTTTGTGTGCATCAGCAATGACAGGGCGGCAGAGGTGACCATCGCCGGGCTTGAAAAGGGCCTGCATGTATTTTGTGAAAAGCCGCCGGGGCGCGACGTCGCCGATATTGCCCATGTCATTAACTGCGAAAAAAATCACTACGGGCAAAAACTTAAATATGGATTTAACCACCGCTACCACGATTCGGTGCGTGACGCGTTGGCCATCGTGCAATCGGGCGAACTGGGCCGGGTCGTCAACTTGCGGGGCGTTTACGGAAAATCCAAACTGGTTACCTTCGGCCAGGATTCAGACTGGCGTGTCAGTCGTGAGTTGTCCGGCGGAGGTATTTTGTTGGACCAGGGTATCCACATGGTCGATTTGCTGCGGCTGTTCGCCGGGGAATTCACGGACATTCAGAGCATCATTTCGAACGATTTCTGGAATCACGATGTCGAAGATAACGCCTACGCGCTGATGCGCACGGCGGACGGTGTCGTCGCCATGCTGCATTCGTCGGGCACCCAATGGCGACACCGGTTTCATCTGGATATCACGCTACAAAAAGGCACCCTGATCCTGAGCGGTATCCTGACCGGGACCAAAAGTTATGGCCAGGAAACCCTGACCATCGCGCGCAGCATGGGCGACGATCGTGGCGACCCGGACGAAGAAGTCCGGCGGTACGACCACGATCCATCATGGGCCGACGAAATCGCCGAATTTGCATCCGCCATTAAAAACGACACGCCGATTATTGACGGCACTTCAAACGAAGCGCTTAAAACCATGCAGCTTGTGTACCGTATATATTGCGCCGACGCAGATTGGCGGGATCGCTGGGGCCTCAGCGCAGACATTCCACAATGATTGGAACGGGGCATTAAAGGCGTGGAAATGCGAGGTATATATAAGGCCGCGTGGGGCTTGGCATTCTTGATGGTCGCCATCGCCGCCCAAGAAGTGGCCTTGCGCCTGGCCATGCCATCGGTTAACCCGGCCAATCATATCCGCTTCATCCGCGAAAAAGGCCCCCATCCTATTCTTGGCCCCGCCGACAGAACCTACCGGCAAATCAAGAACACCGGGGATTTCGACGTAACGGTGCATTTTAACCATTACGGGTTGCGCGAAGGGAAGGACATCGCACAGGCGACGGAACATGACATTATTCTGGTCGGTGATTCGTACGCCTTTGGCTGGGGGGTCGAAGAAAGTGACCGGGTCAGCAACCGCCTGTCGGACTTGACGGGAACCAGGGTTTATAATGTCAGCGTCACGGGCAACTTTGACACCTATGAAAAGCAGCTTAATTATGCGGCAGATATCGGGGCCGCAGTAAAAAAAGTCGTGCTGATGGTAACCATGGAAAATGATATTTTCGATTATTCCGGCAAAAAAAAGGAAACGACAGAACCGCAAGCGGCCGCCCCGACACCGAATGTGATGAACTTCATTTCTTTTAAGGAACGTCTAATGACGAATTCGGCGCTGTATTTCCTTTTAACGAGCGCCGTCCATCAAGTCGAATGGATCAGGGAATTCGGCGAAAAAATCGGGCTGATCGCGCCAAATCTTGGAAAGAAGAACCGGCCGATCCCAAGCGATCTTGATATTCGTTCTTCGGCGGAAAAATTGCTGGCCCTGTCGAAACGCTACCGCGTGACAATCGTCGTCATTCCTTCCCGATTTCTGTGGCATGGAAACAAGACAGAAGCGCTGGGTAAGGTACACGAGAAATTCATCGAAACCTTACGCAAGCTGGGCATCGATACCGTCGATCTGCGCCCGGCCTTCGAGGGCGTTGCGCCGCCCCTGTCCTTGCATTTCCGTAACGATCCGCACTGGACGACAAAGGGCCATGCCCTGGCGGCAAAAGTGATCGCCGAGCATATGGAAAAGAGCGGGCTTTAGAAGATAAAATGCTTTTTAGTTCTCAGGAATTTCTGTTTGTTTTTCTTCCGCTGTCATTGGCGGCGACATTCATCGCCACGCGGCTGGCCGGGCGCAATGCAGGCTTCTTGGTGCTCGTCGCCGCCTCGATCATATTTTACGGATGGCAAAATCCCGGCTACGTCCTGCTTCTTGGTGCCTCCATCGCCGTCAATTTTGCCGTCGGTGTAACACTGGAAAAATATCCCAGGCGGCGATTGCTGGCCTTGGGGGTGGTCTTCAATCTCGCCCTGATCGGTTATTATAAGTACGCTTATTTCCTGACCGATATTTTCAACAATGCATCGGGAATGGAGATGCATTTGGGCAGCATTGTTCTGCCCTTGGCGATTTCTTTTTTCACGTTTCAGCAGATTGCCTATCTGGTCGATGTCTACCGGGGCAAGGTCAAGGATACCAGCTTTCTGCACTACTGCTTATTTGTCACCTTCTTCCCGCAGTTAATCGCCGGGCCAATCGTTCATCATGCCGAAGTCATCCCGCAGTTCGAGAAGCCGGGAAACTTCACGTTTGATTGGGACAGGCTGCGCGTTGGGGCGGCAATTTTCCTGCTTGGCCTGTATAAAAAAATAGTCTTTGCTGATGGCATATCGGTTTACGCCAATTCCGTTTTCAGTGCCGCCGCCGAAACACCACCGACTTTCTTCGAGGCTTGGGGTGGCGCGCTGGCCTACAGCTTTCAGATATATTTTGATTTTTCCGGCTATTCGGACATGGCTATCGGGTTAGCGTGGATTTTTGGCATCGCCTTGCCGATTAATTTTTTCTCGCCTTACAAGGCGGTGAATATTATCGAATTTTGGCGGCGCTGGCATATGACCCTGTCGCGGTTCCTGCGCGATTATCTTTATTATCCGCTGGGCGGTAACCGCAAGGGGCTGCCCCGACGCTATACAAATCTTATGACCGTTATGTTGCTTGGCGGCCTGTGGCACGGCGCCGGGTGGACATTTGCCGTTTGGGGCGGCCTGCACGGATTTTATCTGATCATCAATCACGCCTGGCACGCACTACAAAGGATCGCCGGCGGCGATCCGGCGCGGTCGCGGACATGGGCGCGTTCCGCCGCCACGGCACTGACATTTCTGAGTGTCGTCGTCGCCTGGGTCTTCTTCCGGGCCGAAAGCTGGGAGGGAGCGTTCAATATCCTTGAGGGCATGATGGGCCTGAACGGCGCGGTTTTGCCCGTCTGGGCGTTGGACAGTCTTGGCCCGATTGGATCATTGCTGGTTTCCGGTGGCGTTGCCGTCGGCAAGACGCCGCTGATGGATGTTTCCGGCTTCGTCTGGATTGCCGGTTTGCTGGCAATTGTCTGGCTGATGCCGAACACCCAACAGTTGTTTGAATCTCATGCGCCCGGGCTTGATTATGACGCCTGCCGGGTAAATTTTGGCGGCCTGCATTCCAATAAGTCGGTTGTCCTTATGGCAAAAATTTCCGGCCTGTTTGGATGGGCCTCACCCATGTGGAAAATTCCAATTATCACCACGTCTGTTGCCTTGATGATCTTTATTGTCATCATGCGAGGTGCCGAGATGTCGCCGTTTATCTATATGTTCTTCTAATACGGAAAGCCTGTTCATGAAAATTTTTGGTTTTATTCCGGCCCGAATGGCCGCCAGCCGCTTTCCCGGCAAGCCGCTATACCCGATCGCCGGGCGGCCGATGCTGGAGCATTGTTTCGAACGAGCCCGAATGTTTGCGCGCTGGGACGGTCTTTTCCTGGCCACCTGCGACGAGGAAATCCGCGCCTTCGGTGAAAACAAGGCCTACCCTGTCATTATGACGGTCGACACCCATACCCGGGCGCTGGACCGGGTCGCCGAGGCGGCTGAAAAATGCGGGGAAGATCTGGGCGACGACGACATCGTCGTCTGCGTTCAGGGTGATGAGCCGCTGCTTGGGCAGGACGTTATCGAGGCCGTCGTCAGGCCGCTGGAAATGGACCCCGACATAAACGGCACCATGCTGGGCGTCCCCATCGTTGATGAAGCACTTTACCGCAACCCGGATATTGTCAAGATCGTCAGCGACCACAACGGCGATGTCATGTACACCTCACGCGCCCCCATCCCCTATGCCGAGAAATTTTTACCCGAATTGGGGGCCATGCGGGTCGGCGGCATTTTCGGATTTCGCATGAAATTTCTAAGATGGTTTACCGAAACTCCCGAGTCGCCGTTGGAAATTCGTGAGGCCTGCGATTCAAATCGCATCTGCGACAACGGCTTCAAGCAACGCGTGGCAACCGTCCCCTACCGCCCCTATTTTTCCGTCGACAGCCTTGCCGACGTGGCGCTGGTCGAGGCGGCGCTCGAAGATGATCCGCTGTGGGGAACCTATTAAGCAATGTTGAAAGATCAGGACGCCCTAAACCTGTTGGCCGAACTGTCGGACCAGCTGGAAAAAAGCCGCTCGTCATATTGGAACAGGGAATTGGCCAATCTGGACCTGAAGGCCGACGGCACCATGACCGGTTATTCCCCGCAAGGCAACGTGTCGCGCAAGACCGGACCGCTTCATAGTCTGGCTCACTGGGTGTTGCAGGTGCCATTTCGCAGACTCGGCGGGCGCTACAGATATTTTTCCGACTGCCAGCGATTGGGCCGTGCCGTCGCCCGTGGTCAGGGCCGCCAGTATACCAGCGATATGGTGCGGCAAAGCCTGGCGTTGGGGCTGATCCGCGAGCATATATCACCCGCCGCCATGGACGGCGTGAATGTCGTTATCGGCGACGGATACGGCGTCATGACGTCATTGTTGCGCCGCGCGTTCCCCGAAAAACCGGTCATCGCCGTCAACCTTAAAACGCCGTTGCTGGCCGATCTTCTGTTCGCCCGCGAGGCCCTGACGGACAAGTCATTGGTCTTGCCCCGCGACCCGCAAGAACTGGCCGAGGCAATCGCCGCGCCCAACCCCAACATCATCGGCCTGATGGCCGACGACGCGCACTTGCTGGGCGACGTACCGGTGGCGCTGGCCATCAACATTCATTCCATGCAGGAAATGCCGGTTTCCGTGGTCGCCGATTATTTCCGATTTCTGCGCAGCAATCCGGCACCGAAGACGGCATTTTACTGCTGCAACCGGGCCTACAAGAAGCTTCCCGGCGGCGAGGAATTGAAGTTCGAGGATTTCCCGTGGCAGGGCGGCGATGATGTGCTGGTCGATGAAATTTGCCCCTGGGATCACATCGAATACGGGCCGACGCCGCCGTTCTGGCGCAAGAACCCGAATCAGATCCGCCACCGCCTGGCTTATCTGAAAAAGGACATCTGATGATGGCAGTTGTTGGCGCACTCGTTCTCGACCTGGACGGCACCCTGATCGACAGCGTGCCCGCCGTCGCCCAGGCCATCAACCGGATATTGGCCGAAGACGGTCGCCCGGCCCTAACGGTTGAAGCGATCAAGGGCATGATCGGCGAAGGCGCCATCCAAACCATCGAACGCGCCCTCGACGCCACCGGTGGCCGTGATGACGGCGAGGCCGAAACCTTCATGAAAAGGTATCTGACCGCGTACCTCGCCGATCCGGCATCGGCGACGGTGGTTTATCCCGATGTCATTCGGGTGTTGGAAGATTTCCGGGCCGCCGGCACGGTCCTCGGCATCTGCACCAACAAGCCCGGCGCGACGACCCGGCCGGTGCTCGCGGCGCTCGGCTTGGATCACCTGTTCGCCGCCATCGTCACCGCCGACGACACCAAATACCGAAAGCCCGACGGACGCCATGTGCTTGAAACACTCGACACCATGGGCCGCACCACCGAAGGGGCGTTTTTTGTCGGCGACAGCGAAACCGACATCCATGCCGCCAACGCGGCCAAAGTGCCCGCCGTCTGCGTCACCTACGGTTACTGCCATGAGCCGTATGCCGATCTGCAAACCATTGCGTTGATCGATGGCTTCGCCGATCTGCCCGAGGCTCTAAAAGCCTACCAATGATTAGCGCGGCACTCCGTAAGGGACGGCAAATGAGCTCCGATCCGGTGCTCAGGCGCTGGCTATTGGGCCGTTTGTTCGGGCAATGGCCCGGCGAACCGGCGTACCGCGCCCATTGCCCTCCCTATCTGGACGGATTATTGCCGCTCGCCCCCGAAACGCCGCACACGGATTTAAGGGAAGGCGACCCGGCATCGCCGCTGGCCTCTACCGAATTGCGGTTGCCGGGCCTGCGGCTGACGCTGGCTCCTGGCGACGAACGAAACCTTTTCCAGCGCCCATTCGATGACATCGAAACCTTGCTGGGCCTGCATCGCTTCGCCTGGATAAAGGCGAGCGAAGGAGAGATCGATCCGGCGTGGGTATCGGTCCTTTGGGGCGCCTGGTGCGAAAGCCATAAAACACCGGATGAAACATGGGCGTGGCATCCCTACACGGCGGCTGAGCGGGCGATTAATATTCTCGCCTTCGCCCGTCGCCACGGCCTGCCCGGACCGCGGGATGAAACGATACGCATATTGGCGGGCCATGCCCCGGCAATCGCCAGCCGCCTCGAATATTTCGGTGACCACCACACTTCCAACCATCTGGCAAACGACGGCCGCGGCCTGTATCTGCTTGGGCTGAACCTGGGGCTGCCAAAGAGTATCGAGATCGGCGCGCGGATTTTGATCGAGGAAGCGGCGCGCATTTTCCGCCCCTCGGGAATCCTGCGTGAAGGCTCCAGCCACTATCATCTTTTGTTGGCGCATAATTATGCGGACTGCGCCGCCGCCGCAAAAAAAGCCGACAGGCCCGAGACGGACGCCCTGGAGGCCATCGCCAAAAAAGCCCGCTCGGTTATTCCGCACTTGAAACTGCCCGGCGGCTTTCCCCTTGTCGGCGACATTTCGCCGTACTGCTCGCCACTGGGTCTGCTTGAAAAAAAAGATGATGTTGCTGCGACGAACGAAACCTTGTAAAGCAAACTGGCTGCGTGCCGACTTTGGCCCCTGGTCGGGGCTCTGGCACGGGGCGCCGGGGGGCTGGGCGCAGATGCCCGGACACGGTCATCAGGATATGGGTAGTTTTGAGCTTCACTACGATGACCAACCCGTTTTTATCGACCCGGGCCGGGGGACCTATGGGGAAACCGGCGACGCGGCACTTTATCGCTCGGGCCGCGTTCACAACACCTTGCTTATGAATGGGGCGGACCCGTTCCCTGCCAACAAACCCTACTACGATGAAAAATTTCGCCGCCACATGGGCGGACCGGCGCCACAGCTGACAAAAACCGAAGATGGGGTTTTCCTGACTCATTCCGGGTTCGCGCGCCTTATTGGCGGCGGGACCGTCTCCCGGGACTGGTCGTTTTCAGATACTTCCGTTGTTTTGCATGACCGGATTGACGGCCATGGCGGTCATACAATTTTCCGTTCCTTCTGTACCCCCCTGGTGGTGCGCGCGGAAGGGGCGGGCTTGATGTTGAAAGGCAAAGACGTGAATTTCCGGATAAGCGGTGAAGCTGCACATTTTGCCATTACGGCGGGAAAACGCTGGACCGCATATGGCGAGTCCGCCGCCGCCACCTTTATTACACTTGAAACACGGGTCAACCTGCCCTGGTCCGCCGTTATCAAGCTGGAGATCGTTTAAGCATGTGTGGCATCGCAGGGGTTTTCCTTCCACGCCACGGGACAAGGGTTGACGCGAACCTTGAAAAAATGCTGGCCGCGCAAAGGCACCGGGGGCCAGACGGTGATAGCCGTTACGTTAGTGATGACCGTGGATACCAAGTTTGTTTCTCGCGTCTCGCCATCATAGATCTTGACACCGGAGAGCAGCCGATTGTCGGTGCCGATGGTGCCAGCGTTCTTACCGGCAACGGCGAAATTTATAACTACCGGGAAATTCGCCGCGCATTTCCTGATTATCCCTATCGCACCCGTGGGGACATGGAATCCATTTTCCCGTTGGTGGGCACCTATGGAAAAAAATTCATCGATCACCTGAACGGAATGTTTGCCATTGCTCTATACGAGGGTAAATCACATCGGCTGACCCTTGCCCGCGACCGCCTTGGCATTAAACCGCTTTACTGGGCGGAACTTGCGGGCGGCGGAATTATTTTCGCATCAGAGATAAAAACCTTGTTCGCTTCCGGATTAATGAGGCCGCAGGTTGATGAAGGTGCGGTTTCGTCATATTTGGCGCACGGATATGTTGCCGCACCGAATACCCTGTTCCGGGGAGTCCATAAATTGGCGGCGGGACATCGGCTGGAAATAGACGCCGCCGGCAAAATCACCATCGAACAGTATTGGGACGCGCACCCTGCAGCCGGTCTGCCGGATGATCCCGAAGACATCGAGGCCTACCTGATCGACTTGCTGCGGGAAAGCGTTGATCTGCAATTAAGAAGTGACGTTCCCCTAGGCATCTTGCTGTCAGGTGGAATCGATTCCGGACTTATTGTGGCGCTTGCAGCCGAACGCAGCAGGCAGCCGGTTAATACGTATACGGTCAGTTTTGAAGGTGCCTCGGTAGACGAAGCCCCTCTGGCGGCCTTGGTGGCGGAACGATACGGCACAAACCATACGAAGTTCGATCTTCCCGCTGACAGGATCATGGATTGCTTGCCCAAGCTCGCCTGGCATTCAGATGATTTGGTTAACGATGCGGCTTTACTGCCCAACTACCTTATTGAAGAGGTCCTGGGCGAACATGTAAAAGTCGCATTGAACGGAACCGGTGGCGATGAATTGTTTGTCGGTTACGGGCGCTATTTTCAGCTTCCCATCGAGCGCCGATATCTTGGCGCCCCTCGCCCAATCCGCAGTATGATTGAAGCGGCTGTCGGGACCGTTTCTCCCATGCGCGCCTGGCAGCTCGCCAGGGCTGAAAAATTCGATGAGAACCGGGGCCAATACCTACACGATCATTCAACATATTTTCCGGCTCCCATACGCAGGCTCATGGGAAACAGCCAGGAAAGGCCATCGTCTGCCCAGGGAAAATTCTTTGCAAACTTTGCGGGACCTGCGGAAACGGGGGCCTTGTACGCCGACATCAAGACATATCTGGCAGAAGATTTGTTGACGCTTCTGGATAGGACGTCGATGGCGGCCAGCGTCGAGGGCAGGGTTCCTTTCCTTGATCATCGCCTGGTCGAAGCCGCCCTTGCCGTTTCACCGACCATGCGCACGCAAGGCGGCAGACCGAAGGCGTTGGCGCGTCGGATGGCCGGGAAATTCCTGCCAGACGTCATCCTAAATGCGCCGAAACAAGGCTTTGCCTCGCCGGTCCCGGCCTGGATCAGGGCCGGATTGGGGGACATGGCGCATCGAATTCTGACCCGCCCGGAAGCCCTTGCACGCGGCTGGTGGTCGGCACAAGGCATCAAGCGCCTGGCATCCGACCCTGAACGTCATGGCTTCAGGCTCTACAGCCTGCTGATGCTGGAATTGACGGTTCGAATACATGTTGAGGGAAGTTTCGATTCCGCCCCCACAGAAGGCCTGGAGGCCTTTGCCACATGATCAAAGGCGACATCACCGTCATCATGCCAGCCTACCAGGCCGAAATGACCCTTGGCCGGGCCCTGGAAAGTATCGCCGGTCAGACGCTTCGGCCCCGTCAAATCATCATCGTCGATGATGGCTCGAAGGACGGAACGCTTCGCATAGCTGAACAATTTTGTGAACAGTTCAGCGATATTGATTTCGTTCTCCTCGCCCAGAAAAACCAGGGCGCAGGGGCAGCCAGAAACCGTGCTTTAGCAGAGGCGATATCAACTTATGTCGCTTTTCTCGATGCCGATGATGAATGGCTGCCAAAGAAGCTGGAGCGCAGCTTGAAATATCTGGAAGAGACGAACCTGACGTTGGTCGCCCATGATTATGTAAGGGCACAGGCCGGCAAACCAGATGTCCGGATTGATTGTTTCCGTCATTTTGAAAATGCCCATGATCCGTATATCGCGTTGTATCGCCGGGGCTATCTGGCGACCAGCACCGTCGTGGCGCGACGTGACCGGGTGGTGGCCGCCGGGGGCTTCGATACAAAACTGCAGACGGCGCAGGATTTCGATTTGTGGTTGACGATGCTGGCCGCCCCCGAAAGCCGCTTCCGGCTCTTTGGCGAGGCGCTGACCCGCTATCATGTGACGCCCGGTTCCATCACCAGCCATACGGAACGGCGTCTCGACTGTACATTGGAAATTGCCGACCGGCATGTCGCGGATATTGGAAAACGCGGCGGTTCCAAAATCGCCAGCTTGTGGTTTCGTGTGGCGGCCGTTCATTACGAAGCCATCGTGGCATACCGGTCCCTGAATAACATTTTCAGGGCGGGTCTGGTGCTTGCCCGGTTGCCGGGAAAATTGATGCGCGCCACGCTGGATGCAGTCATTGGCGCAGGCGTGACGCCCGGAAAGACCATGGCGATGGTCTTCGCAGGATGGATCGTCGTGATCTTGTCGGCCTATGTGTTTCAGTTCCGGCACCTGATTAATCCGATCCTTCAGGTGTTGGGGGCTTGATCATGGCGATCATAATTTTGCTTCTGCAATTGGCGGCCTGCACCGGCTTTGGCGCCGCCGTGCTATGGGCCCTGAAAATAGACCGCGATCTGACGGCCATGCAGTTGGGTGTCTTCGGCTTTGCCCTCGGGGTCGGGGTGCTGGGTTGGCTTCTTTTCTTCCTGGGTGTCAACCAATGGTTCGGACCATATGAATTAACCGCCGTGTTGTTGACGGGTGTCCTGGGGCTATCCGTTTTCTTTATGAAAAAAGAGCCAATCGTACGGTTGCGCCACGAGCCCTTTAGCGGCCTTGAAAAGGGGCTTCTTCTGGTTTTGGTCCTGACCCTGGTTCTTGACCTGCCAGAAGGTCTGGCGCCGCCAAGTGACGGTGATTCCCTAGCTTACCACTTTGCCCTGGCGAAGCAGTTTTTGGCTGCGGGCAAAATCGAATTTGTCCCGCGGAGTGTTGATGGTGCGGTGCCGTTATTGGTGCAGATGACACATCTGCCGGTATTGGCTCTCGGCGGCGAAAAGGCCATGACTCTCTGGACCATGGTCAGCGGCTGGGCGGCGGGTGGCTTGCTTTATGTGTTGTGCCGGGACCACCTTGGGCGGGGCTGGTCCCTTGCCGTGACTCTCGTTTTCATGACGACACCGGCGGTGATTTACGGCGCCGGAAGCGGCCAGGTCGAAATCAGAAACGCCCTGTTCGTCATGCTGGGTGCATTTGCCGTTGGCCGGATAATGGATCGCCACGACATTCGGTATCTGATCCTGGCCGGCCTCTGCGCCGGTTTTTTCATGGCCGGGAAATATACGGGGCTGATGTTTGCGGTCGCCGGTGGCCTGACCTTGGTGATGCATCGTCAATGGTTTACACGGGGGATTATTTTTTCAACTGTGGCCCTGGCAGTTGGCTTCCAATGGTATTACTGGAACTGGCTGCACACGGGAGACCCTGTCTTTCCTGCTCTGTATAACCTGCTCGGCAATGATGACATGGGGGTCTGGAACCAGGCCCACGATGAATATTTTAAAAAACAAATTGCCGTCGAAGAGATCGCAGTTTCTCAGAATCTGTTCTGGTTGTTGGCGTACCCATTCAAGGCAACCTTGAACGGCGCGCAAATATTTGAATCGGGTCGCACGGGCTTTGGCCCCTATGTATTGTTAGTGTTACCGTTTGCCGCCGCCGGAGCATGGCGTTTCCGGCATAAGATCCGGCCGGGCCCGCTTTTAAGTTATGCGCTGGTTGCGGTTTTTTTCTATGCCTTGTGGTTCTTGCTGGGCGGGTCGCAGAGGATCCGGCATTGGTTGCCGGTTTTGCCTTTGCTGCTGATCGTTGTTTCGGTCGCGGCAGAGCGCTTTGTTTCCGGCACGATTTTACGTAAGCAAGTAGCCGCCATTATAGGACTGACACTCATCCTTCAATTGGCGGGGCAAGGCTTGACGGCGCTTAATCCGTTGCGGTTTGTTATGGGCGGTGAAACCAGGGATCAGTTCCTGGCCCGCAATGTGCTTAGTTATCAACCGGTCCCCTGGTTAAATGCCAACTTAGGTCAACATGACAGGGTCTTGGTTATGGAGCGGACCTACCTGTATTATCTTGATGTTCCCTATTATTTCGCCCACCAGGTCCAACAGGCCCTATTGAATCTGCGCCCCGATGCAGACGACGCCGGCCGGTTTTTGAATCAACTTGAAGCCCTGGGCATAACGCACCTGCTGGTGACGGAAATAAATTCACAAAAAGTCGCAAGCGCGCAAGCCGCCCTGATGCGATTGACAATAGGCTTAAAAGACGCTAATTGCCTGCGATTAATTAGGAAATTTGCCGTTGAACGGCGTTCCTCCCGCACTTTGCCGGGGCTTGATACGCGGCATATGACGCTTGATTTATTCCGTCTGTCGAAGAACGATTGCGACCCGGGACGATAATCTTTTTTAACTGGTCCGCAGACAGGCGTTGAACTTCCGCAACCGAACCGAGCCGGCCATGCGGGACCAGGCTTGTTTCGACCAACAATAATTTAGGAAAATAGAAAATGCAGCCGGCAATATTGAGCATTGTTATCCCTTGTTATAATGAGGGGGCAACTTTGGAGAAGTTGATTGAACGGGTGCTTAATGTTGATGTCTTGGGCCTTCAAAAAGAACTTTTGATAATTGATGATGCCTCGGAAGATTCATCCTTTGAAATTGCAAAAAAAATAAGCGATCGGGACAATCGCATAAAAATTTTCCGACACAATGTAAATTTGGGGAAAGGGGCGGCGCTACGGACTGGTTTTCAGGCTGCAACGGGAGATGTTGTCATCATTCAAGATGCCGATTTGGAATATGATCCTGAAGAATATCCGGATCTGTTGGCTCCCATCATGGAAGACCGTGCCGATGTCGTTTACGGAACACGATTTTCCGGTCAAAAAAACCAGGAAGTTCTTTATTTTTGGCACATGTTAGGGAATCGTGTTCTGACGGTGCTCTCCAATATTTTCACCGGGCTTAGGCTCACCGACATGGAAACGTGTTACAAAGTTTTTCGAAAAGACGTTATTTCAAAAATCTCTATTTGTGAAAACAGGTTTGGTTTTGAGCCCGAAATTACGGCAAAGATCTGCAGGCTCAAGCCTCGTCCCAGGATATTTGAAGTTGCCATCAGTTATCATGGCCGGAGCTTTACAGACGGTAAAAAAATTACCTGGGTAGACGGGGTTCGGGCGATCTACTGCATTGTCAGGTACAACCTATTTAAATGATCAGCAGGCTTTTTTATTCCCATTTGTTCTATAAAAGTTGACGCCAAACACCCAACCCTAGCGGCACGCCCAAGAAAGAACGTCCGGTTGCGTCACAGTTTTTTGCCGATAAAGACCAATACATTCGCACTGTGGTAGGGAAAAAATTGCCGTAATATTTTATCCATTTTATTGCCTATCTTATTTAACTTATATCCTTTTGATCGCCGATCGCTCTCGTTTTTTAGGGGCTGATTGGCTCTGAAAATTGGTATTCTGTAAAGTGTAGAGACGTTCCTTGCCCTGCATATTTTTTCTACATGAAGGCCCTCACGCCGTAATAATTGTTCAAACTCTTTCTCATTCACGAGCACTTTATGGAAAGACTTGTCGCCATTTTGCGCCATTCTATTTGCTAATTTCCAATAAATCTCATTTAGGTACATTTCAAGATTATTTGGGCGCATTGAAATACAAAACGAACCATCTTTTTTTAGTATTCTTGCTAGCTCCTTTACGCCCTTCTGTATTCCTTCTTCAAGGTTATGGTACACGCCAAATGCGAGAGCCGTATCGAAGGATGAATCTCCGTAGGGTAGATCCAGAGCATCTCCTTGAATCACGACTTCCCTCGGAAGTTCATGCCATAATTTTTCAACCGCCACATGGCTGCGCTCGACTCCGTGGATATCGAAGCCTTGATTTTTGTAGTGTTTGAGTACCCGGCCGAGGCCGCAACCAACTTCCAGGATTTTCGCATCGCGGTCTAATACGACCATTTCGGCGTATCGAATTGGATAAATATCCAAGTCTTCAAAACTGTCCGCGTCTACTCCAGCCTCGCTCCAACGCCGGTCCCAATATTCACTGTTTATCTCATGCCTATATACTTTTTTCATTAAACGGCGCCTCTAGAAATACGCTACGGACTCAAAGTAGGTCAATATCGACCCACGATGAAGCCCTTAAACTAGGATTCTTGGGTTCCACGCGCGCGCGTGATAATTTTCCTCACATATACAAGCCCCGGACAAGCCCTGCCAGATTATAACCTGCAAACCTAAATAGGAAGTTGCGCCCTAAAAATCAGGACGCTACTTATGCAACAGGCATATCTAATACAGGCATGCAATGAATAAGGATTACTATGAGTAACGATTATACAGAGTATTGGGAGCACGTTGAGAATCTGCCTTGGTATGTGTTGTGCGGAATAGGGCGAGCGGGGAGCGATGCATTCCAAAGCCAGCTGGATTCCCACCCTCAGATCCTGAATTTCAACGGCTTTTATTTCTTTCACAATTTTTGGGATCAGGCCAGGACCACTAAAATAGAGGAGCTCGTTGCAGAGGATATTTTCCAGGAGTATGCGGGAAATTTCATTTACAAGTTCAAGGGCCGTTATGATCCGCAAGAGCGGAAGGGAGAACTTGGCGACGAAATGAATCAAGAAATTTTCCTGGATGTCGATGAATTCAGATCACACGTCATGTCAATGCTGGAATACAGGGAGTGCACCAGGAAAAACTTTTTGATGGCGACTTATGTCGCGCATTCGCTCTGCCTAAAAGAGGACGTGATGGACAAGAGGTTGTTTTTCCATCACATCCATCACGTGCGGAAACTGCCCCGCTTCCTAGAGGATTTTCCAGACGCGAACCTGATTGCGACAAACAGAGATCCGAGAGCAACGTATGTTTCCGGTGTCGAGCATCGGCGTGATTATGACCCCGAAAGCCGCAACCCGGCTTTTGCGAGGTCGATCCTTATCAGGTTACTGGACGAACCTTATCCGCTCATGAAATTCGGCGATAAGTTTCGCGTTATCAGAACGGAGGACATGGACAATGAGGCCGTTCTGAAAGATGTCGCAGACTGGATGGGTATAGAATACTACCCGTCCATGTTGAAATCGACATGGTGTGGATTACGCTGGTGGGGAGATAAACTCTCCAAAACCAAACCCATCAAGGACGAGGCAGAGTACGTAAAGTCTATTCGCACCAACAAATGGGAGCAGAAACTGACATGGGTCGACAAGTTTGTCTTTGAGTATATTCTGAATGAAAGACTGGCGTATTTCCGTTATCCCCACAGGAATATGTCCGGCCCATTTTATGGGTTGCTGGCGTTCATACTCGTGTTGTGCCCGACCACATACGAGTTGGAGACACTTAGGCCATCCTATATATTGAATCTTGTCAAAACAAAGCAGAAGAAGAACCTTCTTCGTGTGGCTTACAGCCCAATCAAGAGGATTGCATATTATTATCAACTGTTTTTCCGGAAATTTTTCAAAAAGCCATATGATCCCAAATATTTCGGCATGCACCTACACAAGAACAAGGATGCGTAAAATCCGCTCTTTCGTGCAACTGTGGGCCAACGTTTGCTTAGACACCAACGTGTCCGCATGACCGATTCGTTTGCATTCGGGACAAAGGCAGAAACGCTCCGGGCACTGGCTCCGAGTGTCCGGGAAAGCCAGGTTCCCGAGTTCGATTTCTTCAGCTGTGGAGCCTGGGAAGCCGACCGTGACGGAATTCTCGCCCGGATTGCCGCTTTGTTCGAGAACACAGAAGTTGCGGTCAGGTCGTCTGCAGTCGGCGAAGATGGACCGGAATCCGCCATGGCGGGGAATTTTCATTCGGTTCTTCACATGCCCGCCGCCGATCGGACCGCCCTGAGTGGCGCGATAGATGCGGTGATCTATAGCTATCGGCAAAAAAACAGCGTCAACCCCGACAACCAAGTATTGGTTCAGAAAATGGTTGGGCCGGTGGCCATGAGCGGCGTTCTATTCACCCAGGACCTCAACTCCGGGGCGCCGTACTACGTCATTAACTACGACGACCTGAGCGGACGGACCGACACCGTGACGGCCGGCGACAGCTATAGCAACCGCACCCTTCACGTTCACCGCGGTGCGCGACACAAGCTTCGCTCTGACCGCTTCCGCCAACTCATCCAGGCGGTCGAAGAAATCGAGCGGATAACCGCCTACGACGCGCTGGACATCGAATTCGCGGTGGGCCCGGACCTGACGGTCTATATCCTGCAGGTTCGCAAGATCACGACCAAACGCAACTGGAACCGGCGCATCTCCCTCGCGGTAGATGAATCCATCAGCCAGATCCAAGCCTTCGCCCGAACTCGCTTCGGGCCGGCGCCGTCCGTGCTCGGCCGGCGCTCAATTTTCAGTCAGATGGCGGACTGGAATCCGGCGGAAATGCTCGGCCGCGCACCACGCCCCTTGGCCCATTCGCTCTACCACCATCTGATCACCGATCAGGCTTGGCGTCACGCCCGCAAGGAAATGGGCTATATGGTGCCGAAGGGCCAGCCGCTGATGGTTTCACTGGGCGGCCTGCCCTACATTGATGTGCGGCTGAGCTTTCAATCTTTTTTGCCGGCAAGTCTGCCTCGGGCGGTGGGTGAAAAGCTCGTGGACGCTTGGTTAGATCGCCTACAGGAGGCACCGCACCTGCATGATAAGGTGGAGTTCGACATCGCCATCACTGCCTATGACTTCGCTTTTAACGATAGAATCGCAGAAACCCTCGGAGATAGATTGTCGCCTGAAGAAACGGAGATCTTCCGCAGCCACATAAAAAACCTAACCCGTAAATTATTGACCGGTGAGCGGGCCTCCATTTTGAGCACCCTGGCCCGTCTGGAGGCGCTTTACGAGGAACGCCCCGTCTGGCCCGAAGACGGAAAAGATGATCTGTCACTGGTCAACTGGCTACTTGAAGATTGCATCGAACACGGTACTGTGCCGTTTTCGATCGTCGCCCGCCACGGCTTCATCGCCCAGTCGCTGATGCGCTCGCTGGTCCATCGGGGAGTCATTGACCAAACACAGTGCGACGACTTCTTTCAGTCTATCCGGACGGTGGCTAGCGACCTGGCGGAAGACATGAACCGCCTCGCCTCCGGCGACTTGAGGCAAGAGAAGTTCATGGAGCAATACGGCCACCTGCGGCCGGGCACATACGACTTGCTGTCACCGCGTTACGACCAGCGCTAGCATCTGTTTCAAGCCTTCTCAAACAAGACTCCAAAGCGCAAGCCGGCGGAACCACCCCGCTTCGAACCGGCCCAGATGAAGGATACCGATCGGATGCTTGTCGAGGCCGATCTCGGGATCGATGCCGGAGGGTTGTTTTCCTATGTGGTCGAAGCGACAAAGGCCCGGGAGTTCGCCAAGTTCCGCTTCAGCCACAACCTCAGCGACGCCCTTGAATTCTTGGCCGCGTGGGGAATCAAGGTCGGACTTAGCCGCAACGAGTTGTCACACCTGACCATCGGCGACATCCAGCAGAGCTATATAGCCACGCCGCCGACGGACCTAGAGCGGCATCTCCGGGACATTTCCCTCATGCGCCAGGAGAGACATCAGATATCCACCGCCCTTCACCTGCCGCAGGTGATTTGCGACGAGGAAGGAATCGAGATTGTTCCCTTCCTGGTAAGTCAGGCCAATTTTGTAACCAGAGGGGTCGTCCGCGGCCCTCACGTGTTCATCTTGGCCGAGTTCGTGGACCCACCGGACATCGTCGGCAAGATCGTCCTGATTGAAAGCGCCGATCCGGGGTACGACTGGATTTTCGGCTTCGAGATTGCAGGCTTGGTGACCAAGTTCGGCGGCAGCAACTCGCACATGGCGATTCGTTGCGCCGAGTTCGGAATCCCGGCGGCCATCGGCTGCGGCGAGCAGATCTTCGACCGCCTGCTGCACAGCAAGGAGATCGAGATCAACTGTGCCGAACACTTGGTCAGCACCCTATAGAGGAGGCTCGGAGTTGCGAATTGCCATCACCCAGCGGGTTGTCGAAACGGCCGCCTATCCCGACAGTCGCGATGCCCTGAGCCAAGACTGGCCGCGGTTCTTTGCCGACTGCCTACCACAGGCGGCCGTACTGCCGGTCCCCAACCGCCCGCAGGGGGCCGCAGCCTGGATGGCAGAGGTCCGTCCGACGGCGCTGGTCCTGTCGAATGGCAATGATTGGGGCGAGGCGCCGGAGCGGGATCAAACCGAACAGCTGTGCTTCGAGACGGCCATGGAGATGGAGATTCCCGTGCTTGGCGTCTGCCGTGGCCTACAGGTCCTGAACGTCCTCCATGGAGGGAGACTTCAGGCGGATATAGCGACCGTCACCGGAATAGAACATGTAAACGAACAACATTCCGTGGATATTTGCGCCGACTGGGCGACCTCACTGGCTGGGACGAACAGTCTGACGGTGAACAGCTATCACGACATGGGTGTCCTGGCCGACGACTTGGCCTCGGCATTTCGGCCTTTCGCCATGGCCGGACGGGGGGTCGAGGGGCTGTTCCATCCGCAGCATCCGGTGCTGGGAATGCTCTGGCATCCGGAGCGCGAGGACCCGGCCGCCGCGTTTAACCGGCAACTCATAGGTGATTTCCTTGCGGGACGTTGCTTATGGCTATAATTGGTAATCCGTACAACAGAATGAACAGGACCAGTCAATGACGAGAGGACTCATCCTAGCTGCGGGACGCGGCTCGCGGCTCGGTCCGCATACCGAGGCGCGGCCGAAGGGCATGGTCGCTCTGGACGGTTGCAGCTTCATCGAATGGCAGCTGGAGGCGATGAGGACCGCCGGTATCGACGAAGTTTTCCTGGTCACGGGATATCGGGCCGAAATGCTTCAGGCACTGGGCCTTCCGACCCGCCACAACCCGCGTTGGGCGGAAACCAACATGGTGGCCTCGTTGCTTTGTGCCGCCGACCTGTTCGATCAGCCGGTCGTCGTCAGCTATTCGGATATCGTTTATGACAGCGCCGTGGTTTCCAAGTTGCTGGCGAACGATGGCGATTTGGGGATCACGTACGATCGACTTTGGCGCGACTTGTGGTCACGGCGCTTCGACGACCCCCTTTCCGACGCCGAAACCTTCCGGGTCGACAGCCAGGGCCTGATCACCGAAATCGGCCAGCGCACCGACAGCTACGACGACATTCAGGGCCAATACATGGGTCTGTTGCGCATTTCTCCGCTGGGTCTGGACTGGTGCCGCGAGGTGATGACTGGACTGGCCTCGCCCGAGCAGAAAGATACCCTGGACATGACCAGTCTGCTGCAAAAACTGATCGGCGATGGCAAGCCAGTGGCCGGAATACCGGTGAGCGGTGGCTGGTGCGAGGTCGATGACGCCGCCGACCTCAAGGTTGCCGAAGACTTGCTGGCCGCGGGGCTCCTGGAGTTCGGACGATGATCGTCTGGATGATAGGCATGTCGGGAGCGGGGAAGACGACCATAGGCAAGGAACTTCACCGGCAGTGGAAGGAACGGGACCCCGCCATCGTGCTGATCGACGGTGACGAGATCCGCGAGGTCTTCAAGCACGATAGGTCCTCGGACGCTTACACGATTAACGGTCGGCGGATCAACGCGGACCGTATCACCGAATTATGTCTTTGGCTTGATAGGCAGAACATTAACGTGGCGTGCTGCATCCTCTCGATTTTTCCGGAAATGCAGAAGAAAAACCGGGAACAGTTTTCCGAATACAGAGAAGTATTTATCGATGTGCCGTTCGAGATTTTGAAGCTACGGGATTACAAGGGTCTCTATGCTGCCGCACTGGAAGGAAAGATGAAGAATGTCGTCGGAGTGGATATTCCGTTCACGCCGCCGCCCAATCCCGATATTGTCATAGACAATTCGAAGGAAGGCAGCGATCCTTCCGCGCAGGCGAAGGAAATCTTGAACGCGTTGGAGCGGGTCTGATGAATAGCGATGTCCTCTATCCCTATGCGGTCGGCGACCGGTTGGAAGATCGGAACACATACTTCTACACCCCGTACGAAGGGATGGCTTTTTTCCCCGAGTGGCGACGCAGCCGTGAGCGGGTTCGGGCCAAGGAGCCGAAGGCCCCACCTCCACCGGTGCCCAAGCTGGGCGGGGAGCGATCGGCCGATTCGCTCTTGGAAAGGGCCATGGACGAAGCCCTTGCCACCGAGGCTAGCGCCCGGCTACCGGATCTCGTTGACGCCTTTCTGCGCCGTTTCGAGCTGACGAAGCGCGTCCACGGGGCCTTTACGGACCGCTTCCGTGCCCAGGATCCGTCGGATTATGGCAATCTCGACCATTACCTACGGTTGGCCGAGGTTCTGGAGGCCGCCTATGCCCGAACCGGCGACCTGCGGGCGTTGAACACGTTGATCAAGGTCGTGGATACCCTGATCGCCTGCTCGCGGGATCTGACCGGTGAACAGGGCCAACGCCTGTCGTGGCTCGCATCGCGGGAAATGGAACACGTGGAAACGCTCGCTGCGCAGAAAGGTTTGTCCGTCTGATGTTGAAGGACGTGCTTTTCCTGGGCGGCTACACGCCGCGCTCTCAATCCTATGCACAGGCGATGGCGGCGCGGGGCTTAATCCCCCAGTGGACGATACTGTTCGGTCACGCCGGAGGTGACAAGCCGGGCCAGAAACAGCAGCTGAACAAGCCCGAGGATCTGGAAGGGCTGTTCGTGTTTGATCCGTCGGTCCCGCTGGGGGCTACCTGTCGGGAGGAGGGCTGGGAGACCACGGTGCTTAACGCCGATTCCGTGAACGCCGAGGAGATGATTTCGACACTCCGTCGCCTGGCGCCGAAGCTGGTGATATATTCCGGCTACGGCGGCGAGATCGTTTCCGATGCCGTTTTGGAAACCACTGAGGGTTTTCTTCATGTCCATCCCGGCTGGGTTCCTGACTATCGGGGCAGCACCACCGCGTATTTTAGTTGGCTGGATGGCGAGCGCTGTGGCGCATCCGCCATCCTGCTGGAATCGGAAATCGACACCGGCCCGATCCTGTTGCGCAAGCAGTACGCGCCCCCCCCGCCGGGGGTTGATGTGGATTATGTCTATGACCCGGCGCTCCGTACGGATGTCTTGCTCGCGGTTCTGCAACATCTCGAGCAGCATGGCCACTTGCCGGACTCGGTACGCCAGCAGGCGTCGGAGGGGCGGACGTTCTATATCATCCACCCGTTGCTCAAGCACATCGCTCTGATGTCTAGAGGATAGAGCATGGCAATGCTGTTGCGCCCACCTCATGGGCATCGCCCTGGCCCATGTCGGCAAGAATCATTACGTCCTGGGACGCTATCAAATGATTAGCAGGATTTTTTTATCTATATTTGTTCATACGCTAAGCGCCGCGCTCGCGTATGTGGCGACGGGTGCTGTGCATGCTATGAGTGGTCGCGCCATTTGGTCGATCTTTCCGCAGGCCCATCAGGTGCGTCAATTTTCGGTCTACTTGCTAGAGGCCATCCCCTTCTACGTTATTGTGTTCGTGTTAGTTTCGACGGCCTGGCAAATTTTTTCCAAGACTGGATCGCTTCGTTTCAGGGCCCTGTTGGTGTTTGCCCTTATATCGGTGCCGATCACGCTGCTCATACACCAGCCCTTCTTCCCAACCAGTCAGCGCGCAATTTTGTTGCTGACGGTATTTGCCATTTATTACGTCTCGGCACTTTCGGCACTTCAGGCAATCTTGCCATTCGTCGTCAAGCCATCGGGCGGCCTGCGCCTGTTCCCGTTCGTACCCGGGCTCATTTTTGGATTGTCCACGGGACTAGTGTTAAGCGTTGTTTATGTAGGCGGTTTTAGACTCGCCCTAGTAACTGGTGCCCTGAACGGGGAGACGGAAACATACCGCGCCGAACAAGAACCGAGCCGACCCGGTGATTACTTCAGGCAGACGGAAGCGCCCGATGATCAATTGCGGGCGCCCCCAAATCCGGGCCTGTTCGTCGCCGAAGACCTTGCTTCGACCAAGTTGGGAGAGGCCGCCAAGGGCTCTGTCGCGGTCGTTGATGTGAATGGGGACGGATTTTTTGATTTAGCCGCGACCGATGCCCACGGAGCCTTCAGCGTATGGATTAACCGCGGGGGCGTCTTGAAGAAAGCGGACCACTTCATCGCCGATCTTGCGGACGAAACCATCGGTGTGTTTTCTTTCGTCGATTATGACCGGGACGGCTTGAT
>FLOH01000771.1_pt1 | contig 58688 bp, 52 predicted proteins | sample 756751 | NCBI WGS metagenome assembly FLOH01 (sample SAMEA4026879, study PRJEB14308) | marine metagenome | biome: coastal water; material: water | depth 74 m
TGAGGCTTATTAACCAGTAAATCTTGGGCGGAGAATATCTGATGCAGCGTGTAATTCGTCTGCGAAGTGATTCTTGCCCCGTAACATGGAGCGTTCTGCAGCATTATGATTGCAGACACTCGTTTAATTCGACTGTAAAGACGGGAGGTCTTAAAAGATGAAAATTACTCGCAGATCTATACTTAAAGGCGCTGCCATGGGTGCTGGTGCAGCTGCTATCGGCTCGCCCTACATATTCTCTCCGAACCCTGCACATGCAGCTTGGATTGAAAAAGGTGAAACAATTAAAGTTGGTGTATTGTTCTCGCAAACAGGCAGTTTGGCCGTTATCGAGAACGACTCAACCCAAGTTCTGCTGTACGCGATCGACGAGATCAATCGCAATGGCGGCGTGGCTGGCATGCAAGTCGAGCCGGTTGTCATTGATGCGAAATCCGATATCAAAGTGTATTCAGAGAAAATCAGCCAGTTGATTCTCCGTGATCGTGTGATCAGCACATTCGGTGGTTACACCTCGGCAAGTCGCCGTGCTGTGGCACCAATTGTTATAGCTCGTGATCACCTGTTCTATTATCCGACTTGTTATGAAGGTCGTGAATGCACACAGAACATCATTAATACTGGCCCGTTGGCCAATCAGCATTCACAGGATCTCATCCCGTTCATGGTCAAAAACTTCGGCCCCAAGGTATATCTGGTCGGGTCTAACTATATTTGGCCAAAGGAATCCAACAAGAACGCCAAAGAGTGGTTGGCGAGAGCAGGTGGTGAAGTTGTTGGTGAAGATTATGTGCCGCTTGGTAGTTCTGAGTTTGCACCTGTTTTCAATAAAGTTCGTCAACAGAAACCTGACTTCATTTTCTCCACTGTGGTAGGTGATTCCGACATTGCGTTGCACAAGCAGTTCCTCCAGGAAGGCTTCAAGGCAGACAAGATGCCGATCGCAGCCTTGACTACTGGTGAAATTGAAATTCGCGCTATGGGCGCCGAAGCTGGGGCCGGGCATTTCCTTTCCGCACCTTACTTCCAGACCATGGATAACCCAACAAACCACCGGTTCGTGGATGGCTATCTGTCGAGCAAGTATGGTGGCGGTGGTGTTACGCACTACAATATGGAAGAGACATATCTTTCCGCCTACGTGTGGAAAGCCGGCGTAGAGAGAGCCTTGGCCAAGGCCGGTGATATTGAGGAAATCACACCTCGGATGATCAGCGATGTTTCAGGTGGCATTACTATCGGAGACGATATTTCTCCTGAAGGAAAAGTCTGGATCGATCCCGATAATTTCAATATCTGGTTGAAGCCGAAAATTGGGCAGTGTGGATCTGACGGACAGTTCACGGTGGTTAAAGCCGCTGAAGAACATGTAGCTCCGGACCCAATGTCCATTTATCCAGAACGCGGAGTGTGTAAGGCGGATGGCCTTTATGCTCCTGACGGGACGGTCACACAGAACGTTCTATAGGAAGTGTTCAACCCATCACGCTGTGGCTCTGTTATCTGCAGCGTGATGGGCTTTGGCTTCCCCATATCTTTTGCCTCTTTGCAGGAGCCGGGGAGCCGTAAGGTGAAAGACCTTCAAGGTGAAAGACCTTCACGGATAGGCGCCTTTCTGGACCATTTTGACTTAAACTTAAGACACTGTTGGGAATTTGAGAACAATGAGTGTTCATGATTTTTGGACTCCGTTTTCACTGCTACCGTTTCTTAATGCGCTGATCATTGGAATTAGCCTTGCCAGCATTTGGCTTGTCGCCGCGCTTGGGTTGACAGTCATTTACGGCACAATGGGCGTTATCAATATGGCGCATGGTGAATTCATCATGCTGGGTGCTTACTCCACATATGTGTTGCAAACATATCTCGGCGTCCCGTTTCTACTGTGCCTGCCATTAGCGTTTCTGATTGTTGGTGGTCTAGGGTGGCTTATAGAACGTGGTATCATCAGAACGTTATACCAACGCCCATTGGATACGTTGCTCGCCACATGGGGGCTCTCGCTTATTCTTATTCAAGTGATCCGCCTGATTTTTGGCGGCAAGCCGCAGTACGTCGCCGTGCCGGAATGGTTGAAATTCCAGGTTGAGGCCAGTTTTGTTCATATCGCTGGTTTGCGGTTGTTCATTATCCTTGCCGCCGTCGTATTAATGGCGATCACCTGGTTCATCATGTATCGGACGACGTTTGGCATTCGGGTGCGTGCCGTGATGCAGGATAAAGAAATGGCCGCAGCGTTCGGGATTGATACAAACCGTATCTATAGCATGACCTTTGCGTACGGTGCGGGTCTTGCCGGTGTGGCTGGTGCCATGTTTGGCGCGTTGAAAACCTTATTTCCCGACATGGGAAGTGGCTACATCGTTGAAGCATTTCTCGTGGTCGTTGTTGGCGGAATCGAATTGGTCGGCAGCGTTCTCAGTGCGGCTTTGCTCGGTCAGCTAAATTCCGTTTTCTCATATTTCACTAACGATACGTTCGCACGTTTCGTTTTGTTCACCCTCATCGTTATTTTCCTTCGCTTTAGGCCACAGGGCTTGATTTCCGAAGGAAAAGGGCGGCGTTGACGAGCCATCCAAGGGAGCTAAGTTCGTTGAACGACAATCTATTTCATAATCGCCGTGCGCAATGGATCGCTTATGTGTCTGTGTTTGTACTGTTGGCTGCAGTACCCGCATATTTTGACAATCCTTTTACATTGAACCAGTTGGCTCGTTACGCTGTCTTCGCCATGCTTGCGGTCTCCGTTAGCCTGATTTGGGGCTATGGCGGCATCTTAAGTCTGGGCCAGGGAATTGCGTTTGGTCTCGCCGCATACGGAATGGGCATGACCATGCAAATGCAGTTCCAGGATCCTATAAGCAATCCGATGCCGAGCTTCATGCTGACGAACGAACTCGAAACCCTGCCTATGATGTGGGAGCCGTTTTGGTCCACGCCAGTGGGGGTGATTCTTACGTTCGCCGTTCCTACGTCGTTTTTCGCCATCTTTGGGGCGATGATGTTCCAGGCCCGTGTCGCTGGCGTGTTCGTTGCCATCATGACGTTGGCGATGTTGGCTGCCTGGTACAGCATGGCTTATGACATGCAACCATTCACGGCGGGATTTAATGGAATATCTCCGCCGCTTCCGTTCCAGATTTTTGGTGGTGAGGTGGACCCCTACAGTGCCACGGCCTACTGGATTTGCGTTGGGATGCTTGCCGCGCTTACGCTTGCGACAAAAGCATTATTACAGACCAAGTTCGGGATCATAATTCAGGCGATTCGTGACGATGCCGAACGGGCGCGTTTTCTTGGATATAATGTCGCCTATTATCAGGTTGTTCTTTTTGCGATCTCAGGATTCATTGCAGCCGGCGCCGGTTTTTGCTGGGTAATGCTCGTCCAGTATGTATCACCGACGGCACTGGAAATCGCGTTTAGCATCTCTGCCGTAGTATGGGCTGCAGTCGGTGGCCGGATGTCTTTGCTGGGCGCGATCATCGGCGCTTACCTTGTAAACGGTATGCAAAGTTATCTCGGCGATGAACTCCAGCAAGTATGGATGATTATTCTTGGCTTAATGTTCATTGGTGTCGTCCTGTTTCTTCCGCGCGGAATTATTGGACTCATCGAAAACATCGTTCAATACATTCCGACGAACCGGTCGAAGCAGAAGTTGGATGGCGCAGCCACTGGAAGCGGGGGGGCAAGCCAATGAGCGTGATACTAGAACTCAAGAATGTCAGCAAAAACTATGTTGGGTACACTGCCGTCAACCAGTTCAATCTCTCAATCAACGAGGGTGAATTGCGGTGCCTTTTGGGGCCAAATGGCGCAGGAAAGACGACCTGTTTGGATTTGATAACCGGGCGCCAGAATATTACTTCAGGCTCTATCGTGTTTCGCGGAAAAGATATCTCGAAGTTGCAGGAGCATGAAATCGCCCGTTCCGGGGTTGGGCGGAAATTTCAAATTCCCGCTGTCTTCAAGGAATTGACCGTCAAAGATAATTTCGAGGTCGCCTTTGGGCATCAAAAAGGCCCTTTTGAGAATATCGGAACCGTAGAGCACTCACGGGGAAACCAGAAATACGATGAACTCGTCGAGCTCTCTGGCCTCACGGATCGTCTAGGTGATGTCGCCGGAACTCTTTCTCATGGTGAAACGCAATGGCTTGAGATTGGTATGGTCCTGATGCAGGACCCAAGTCTTTTACTTATGGATGAGCCTACGGCAGGCATGACCGAGCAGGAAACTGCGAAAACTTCTGAAATTTTCAACTCACTAAAAGGATCGCATACATTGGTTGTTGTCGAGCACGATATGTCATTTGTCCGCGAGATCGCCGATATCATTACGGTGATGCATTTGGGTGGTTTACTTGCTCAAGGCACGATTTCGGAGATCGAAAATGACCCGCGCGTTCGAGAGGTTTACCTTGGATCGGAGGGTATTTCCTAGATGCTGAATCTCGTTGAAGTTACTTCCTATTACGGGAAAACACCGATTATCCAGGACATCAGTTTAGAAGTTCCGGCAGGCGATTGTCTTTGTGTGTTAGGGCGAAATGGCGTCGGAAAAACCACTTTGATGCAAACGATCATGGGGCTAACGACCCGGATGACGGGTGGTCTGATCATTGATGGCAATGATCTTTCCGAACATCCCACAAATGAACGTGCAGTTGCTGGTTTAGGGTATGTTCCACAGGGTCGTCGAATATTTGGAAAATTCACAGTTCGCGAAAACATCCAATTGGGAACCTTTGCACGGGGCGACGGCAATAGCGCCATTCCTGAGCACTGTCTGGAGCTGTTTCCCTATCTGGCCGATAACCTGGATAAGCGGGCAGGACTCTTATCCGGCGGTCAGCAACAACAGCTAGCCATCGCACGAGCCCTGGCGACCAACCCGAAAGTACTTTTGCTTGATGAGCCGACGGAAGGCATTCAACCAAATATTGTCGATGACATTAGGGTATCCCTTACGCGTCTAAATAAAGAATTTGGAATCACGCTCGTCTTGACAGAACAGCACATAAAAATCGCCCGCGCGATGTCTAATCAATTTGCCATTTTAGATACTGGAAAAGTGGTGGCGTCCGGCTCTATTGAAGTATTGACCGATGAACTGGTTCATAAGCATTTAACTATTTAGCAAAAAAGCGTAAATAAAAAAAGAAAAACTAAACAACTATTGAGAACTGTATCAATATTAAATGTAAAGGAGGCTGAGATGATTTCCATACCAAGGAAGGGAACGCCTGAAAGAGATCGACTTATTGCCGAACACAAGGCGTGCATTGAATCTATGAAAGGTGTTGCCGGGTGTACTATTCTCCGATGCGAAACACCGGGGGACACAACCGTTGTGACCGGTGGAATCCATGAAGATATTTTGCTTAATCGCGTTCTCTTGCGCATGCGCACGGCGATGCCTGGCAATGGTAAAGGGAAACTGGTTGTGATTTGCACCAAAGTTGACAAGTCATGGCGGATAGGTCGTTTGGCGGGCATTCGGGGTGTGCCGCCTGTGTTTGTAAACAATAAGATTTACGATAATGAGCAGGATCCTCAGCACGATATTTTTCTGATGCGCCTTGATGAGATGGACGAGGAAGATGGTTTCCCCGAACACTTCAACGAAGGTTGGAAACGTCGAAATGATAACTGGACGGTGACTTGAGCTCAAAATATAGCGTTCTTCTGACAGTTTCACGGTTTAGATAAACGCATTTGATAGATTCCCCGCATTTTACCAGAAGAAGGATTCTGCTGGCGGCAGGGTGAGTTTGTCATCATCGACGGGACGATTAAAACCCGAAATACATAAACTCTCTACGGAGACGGAGGAGTAGGATAAATGTCCGCAATGAAATTGACTGGTTATGCCGATCTATTCGGTGTGAACCCTGGGAAAAAAATTCGGTTCTATGTAAATTGTGACGGGCCAAAAGAATATAAAGTTCAGATCATGCACATGGTTAACGGGGATACCAATCCGCGTGGACCAGGATTGATTGAGCACAAGGTCAACGCTAAATGTAATTCTACCTACAAAGGTCGGAAGCAGATTATCCACAGTGGATCCTATGGATATGTAGAGGACAACCCGCATCTGCAGGCGGAGTCGTTTACCATGCAATGCTGGATTTGGCCGACGACGCCGAAAACGCATCCAAAGTATTGGCGGCATGGTGCGCAGGGCCTGATGGCTAAGTGGTCAGGTAATAAAGGGTATGGCCTATTTATTAATGAGGATGGTTGCCTGGAATTGCGTGTTAATGGTGAAAAAATCACTACGAGCGCGCCAATTCGTGATCATGCATGGCATTTTGTCGCTGCGACATATGATGCTGCGACTGGGAAAGCCACGCTTTATCATGAACCGCAGATTCAGTATGCACTAGACCCAGAAATTCCGTCTGTTACAAAAAAACTGAGTGGAAAAATCAAGCATACGCCAAATGTACCATTTACCGTGGCAGCGTATACAAAGGGTCTAGACAATGGTCCCTTGGCGCAGTCTTCCATGCCGGCAGGTATTGTAATGGCCGGCCACTATAATGGTAAAATTGACAGCCCACGTTTATGTGATCGCGCATTGAGTCGCCAAGAAATAGAAACAATGAAGCTTGGCGCACAACCTGGAATGACCGAACGGCGCCATAGCGGCCCAACCGGCAGTCTGTCCGAATGTATCGTCGGATCATGGGATTTTTCGGATGGTATAGATACCATTATGGGTCGTGATCACGGGCCGTACGTGTATGATCTTAGGATCGTAAACTGCCCGACTCGTGCTATGACCGGATACAACTTCTCTGGCCATAATTTTGATTGGAAACACGCACCTAAGGAATATGGGGCTATCCATTTCCATGATGATGACGTTGATGATGCACGTTGGGACGTTGATTTCGAATGGACAGTTCCTGAAGGCCAAAATAGTGCCTTTTATGCCGCAAAATTGACAACCAGTGATGGGGATGAAGACTACATTCCATTCTGGGTGGTGCCGGAAGTTGGCAAAGCAACGGCAAAAATTGCTATGATGGTGCCAACCATCAGTTACATGGCCTATGCCAACGAACACTTGGCCAATAACGCTGGTGGTGCGGAACTTCTGGTATACCGTGTTCCGATTATGCAGGATCAAAACATGTTCCTGAGTGAACACAGGGAATATGGCGGCTCGATCTATGATACGCACACCGATGGTAGCGGGCTCTGCTTGTCGTCACGGTTACGTCCCATCCTCAGTATTCGTCCCAAGTACGATCACTTTCTCATGCAGGCTCCATGGCAATACCCTGCCGATCTGCACTTGATCTATTGGTTGGAAACCATGGGATATGACTACGATGTCATTACCGATGAAGACGTCAACTACGAGGGTCTGGCCCTTCTTGAGCAGTACAACGTCATTATCACTGGATCTCATCCAGAACATAACAGTGGGCCGCAGCTAGATGCCTTGCATAACTACACGCAGCAAGGTGGTCGACTGATGTATATGGGTGCTGATGCATGGTATTGGGTCCACTCTTTCCATCCGGCATATGACCATCTTGGACGTGGTGTCGTTACGGAGATGCGCCGTTGTGAATCCGGTATTCGCACGTGGCGTGCTGATCCCGGTGAATACTATCATCAAGGGACTGGCGAACTGGGCGGTATGTGGCGCTATCGTGGTCGCTACCTGCACTCGGTTGCCGGGACAGGCATGTCGTCTGAGGGTTTCGATATTTCTTCGTATTATTCAAGAACCTACGAGAGTAACGATGCACGCGTATCGTGGGCGTTCAAGGGTATTAAGTACGACGAAAAACTCGGAAACTTCGGACTTGTTGGCGGCGGTGCTGCCGGCACTGAGCTTGATATCGTTGACACGATGCTCGGCTCGCCCCCCCATACGCTGGTTGTGGCGACTTCTGCTGGCCGTCACACTGAAGCATATCTTCTCGTTATGGAAGATTACGGTTTCAGCCAGCAGGGTATCGACGGCACGCAGCATCCGCGCGTTCGTTCGGATATTGCGTATCATGAGACTCCAAACGGTGGTGCGTGTTTCGCGTTTAGCTCGATCGCTTTCTGCGGTTCCTTGCCGTGGAATAATGGTGATAACAACATTTCCAAGCTAGTTGGCAATGTGGTGGACCGGTTCATGAAGGATGGTCCACTTCCGGCGGCTCCAAAGGATGCCTATAAGCATCGGGGACGTGCGGATTATGATCCGCCGATGAATAAGACACGAAAATAAACGTACTGGTTTCGTACTCTGCGCCGTATACATTCTACCCCTTCTCCATAATACGGCGTGGAGCACGATCCGGCCTTCCTTCAAATAGGGTGGTATCAATTTCGTTGTTGAGAAAGAAAACCCACCCTATTAAAGGATATAATACGGCTCTCCGGAGGGTGTGTGATGTCAATGAAAGCCGACTTGCTCAATCCCGAATTGGGCTATTTTGATGAGGGTGAAAACTTAACCGATCCGGGGCTGTTCAAATCGGTAAATCGTGCCTTTGGTGACGCTACGGCTCTTCCTCCGGTAGCATATCGGTCAAAAATATTTGCCGAACTCGAAAATGAAAAACTCTGGACAAGAGGCTGGATCCCAATCGGATTGCTTCAACAGATACCCAATCCAGGCGATCTATTGCCCTTTACCATCGGGTTTCACGGTGTCCATATCCAACGTAACAAGGACGGAAGTATATCTGCCCGGTTTAATCGCCATCAACATGGGGGCTGTCGGTTTGTTCCGGAACAATGTCGTACAGGCGGACAAACGAAATGCTCTATCACATCGTGTAATTATACGCGCGATGCGGATGTCATGGCGGGTAACGAGGATGGCGACGACACTGATCTCATGTATAAATTCGTGGGCGTGAACCCAGATAAGTTGGTGTCAGTAAAGTGTGAAACATGGGGCCCGTTTATCCTTATCAATCTTGATCCCGAGTGCCAGCCACTATCAACTGAGCTTGAAGGAATTCCTGAACGTATTATTCAGCGTCTTGGTATCCACACGAATATTCAGGGAACAAAATGGCTCGATTTTCTTTCTAATTGGAAACATGCAGGTCATGTATTTGCCCGCTCCTTTTACGAGTTAGCTTCTGGGGCGAGTTTTTCATGGAATGGAGAGGGAAACGTCACGCCAGCCTATGTAATGGAAAATGTGACGTTACCAGCAAGAGTATCTGAGGTTTCTGGTGACAATGGCCCGGCAGAATTTTGTTGGCTCTTTCCGAACCTTCTCATTGTAGTGAGCGAAACTCATACAGCTTGTGTTATTTTGCAGGCAACCGCGATGGGAAAAAGCCTGCATCGCGTTTTCCTGCTAGACTCCGATAGCTCACCCGCAGGGGGATCTGGAGCTCTTTTTGATGCTTGGGTCACGACCTTCCGGGAGATCGGGGCCGAAGCTGAAGAGCTACAGTGTATATCGGAAAATTGGGGGTCAGCGCGCCTTCCTGGAACGTCGGTCGATGCGCTGCCGACGGAACAGAGTCTTGCGGCGTACACACTCCAAAAATATCTCGTGTCCCGATTACTTGAGGAACATGTGTATTATTGGAATGCCCCCATAATGGATGCGGGATTTCGCGGACCGACACGTTAGAAGGACATGAGTACCAAGATGAATATGAAAGCGGAAAAACCTATGCCCAAAACCGATGATGCTCGTAAGTCGTATATGAAAGGCGATTTTGATAAAGCATTTCATATTTGGCATGAACTTGCTGAGCAAGGGGATGCGAATGCCCAAGCCTGGATCGGGGCAATGTACGCGAATGGTGATGGTAGGGATATGGACTACGAAGTAGCCAATTCATGGTACCTCCGCGCTGCGGAGCAAGGTCATGCGATGGCGCAAGCCAATGTTGGTGCTGCCTACTACTCCGGCACGGGAGTTGAGAAGAATTTGGATACGGCTATTTTTTGGTTAACTGCTGCTGCAGATGCAGGAGATCTAAACGGTTTATTTAATCTGGCAGTACTCTATTCGAAGGGCGAGGTCCTTCCAGACGACGACGAAGCGGCGCAAAAGCGAGCCGCTGAATTATATCAAATAGCTTCGGAGCGCGGCCATTATCCATCTCAATCACGGCTCGGCTACATGTTTTCTGTGGGGAAAGGCGTGCCCAAAGATAGGGTGCAGGCGTATCTCTGGTTAACGCTGGCCTCTCAGCATGGGATTGGAACGGCGCTGGATGCATTGGAAACCGTGGTCGAAGGTATGTCCAGTGAGGAGAAGGCTGCTGGCGCGAACCTGTTTGAGGAATGGCGCCTTAAAACCAAGTCGAATGAAGGCCCGGTTGCCCTCTATCCTATGCCGTCCTGATGTACGATACGGCTTTCTGTATGTATTTGGGAACGCGGTTTCGTAATCAAGAGAGAGTCGATTGGGTAACAGCACGAAAGCGACCATAAAATGGCATATAGCGTTCAGCAGATAAAGTTCGAAATCTTTGGATATATTAAAGAATTCGGCAGCAATTTCGATGACTGGTTCGTCGGAATTTCATGCGATCCAAAAAAAACAATGTTCGAACAGCATCAAGTCGACGAAAAAAATGACATATGGCTATACAAGCAAGCCGTATCGTTCAAGGCCTGCCGGACCATACAAACGTACTTCCTTGAGAATTTGAAGACAGACGGCTCACCTGTTCTTGAGGGAACCGAGGATACAGATTGTATTTACCTCTTTAAAAAAAGCGAGAGAACCCTGCCAAGCAATTGACTATACGCGTTCGGAAAAACTCGAGATGTTTTCAATATTGATGTCGCTTGGTTTGAAATAAATTACTGATGGAACACTAATGCGGTGAATAGATAGGCCACAAAATGATGGAAAACCTGGGCCGTAAAAATAGCGATGATTGGAGTGGAAATACACTGCCAAGCCCGTTATATGGCCAACGGGGCTAGAGGTTGTTTAAAGCGAAACTCAAGGGCGTCAGTTGGGCATTGATCAGTGCATGTCTGCTTTTTACTGGCATAGGTACATTTTTTATATTTATCACGTGGCGACCAGTCTCTCTGCCCTTCCTTAGCGGCCAAATGAGACAAGCTCTCGATCAACATTATCCTTTGTATGATATCGATATTCAGGGCGTTTTGGTTCAGTGGGATCCTATCGATGATACGCTTGTTTTTGATTTGAAATTGCTGAAAGTGTTCGATCTTGATGGTGACGAGATCGCCTATTTCCCTCAACTACAGGTGGGTGTGAAAACATCATCAATATTGGATGACGAGCCTGTTTTACGTTACATCAATATTGTGAATTCCAGAATCACGTTGTTTCGCACGGCTGGAGGCGCAATAAAATTCGATATAGGCCATACAGACAGCGGTGCTTCCGGGAAAATACTCGAGAATCTTTTAATTGGTTTAGCGGCGGCTTTCAGAACCGTCGGCGATGTGAATTCGTTCCCCAAAGTAAGTATTATTGGCGGCAAATTATTTCTTGGAGATGAGATTACGGGGATCAGAGTAAGAATACCGAAAGTAGATTTATGGTTGGAGCCAGACCGTCAAGGTGTAGCAAGTGGTATCGAACTCGATATAGCTGCCCCAAATGGGAATTTTCAACTACAGGCAGATATCCTTTATCGAACATCGGATCAGGGCTCTATGGTTGACATCTCATTGGACAAATTCCGCCCGTCAGTTCTGTCGGAAATCCTGCCCGGTTTCAAATACCTCGAACCTATCGAGGTGATGTTATCTGGGCACATATCGGGAGAGCTGAATAAATTTTTCGAATTGAAGGCGGTGTCATTTGATTTGAAAGGGAGGGGCGGTAGTTTAGAGATTTTCGATTTTATTGGATATAATATGAGCCTTAAATCTATGAACCTGCTGGGGACATACGAGGGTCAATCCAATAGCATAAAACTAGATAGTCTCCGTTTGACTATGGAAAATGGAGTTATCGATTCAACTGGTGTGTTTGCCTGGAAGAACGAAAAACTGAACATCTTGTCGCAAATATTGGTTTCCGGGGATTCAACTTTCTCAGTGCCGCCTCAATTGTATTCTCAATTGCCACCGGAGATTGTGGCGGCATTCGATTATGGCTCGTCAAGGCATTCTAAAACTGTCGTGACGGCAGAAGGAATATATGATCAGGTTACCGGCAAAGTCGTGGGGCAAGGTGTAATCTCTCGTAGTTCAGAACTGGACACCACGACCGGTGAAAGAATAGCAGAGATGAATCTGGCCTATAAAGTCGATGGTCCACTGTTACGTATTCCCAACATCACCCTAGAACATCAATAAAATCTCATAATACTCACTGAGTGAGATTGCTCATATCTATCCTTGCTATATGCCTTTTGGTTAGAGGCGCTAGTGGTATGGTATGGTATGTCATTGGAGTGTTGAGATGTGTGGTCCTCACAGCTATGGTATCTTTTGGCATATATAAGGTTTTAAGTGATGCTAACAACCAGAAGGTGCCTCCTAGGCGGGATGTTTGCAGCGGCCTCATTGTTACCCTCGCCATTTATCGGAGGGCGTGCACACGCTGCTGATACAACGGCGACCCGATGGGTAACCAAAAAAGGCACGATCAAAATAGGGTTGCTGTGGTCGATCACGGGCAATCTCTCTGTCATTGAGAGAGCATCGCGTGACGTTGCACTCTTCTGGGTGGATTCGGTTAATAAATCGGGAGGCGTAGCAGGCTTTCCGATCGAGCCTGTGGTGATCGATGCTAAATCTGATATGAAGGCCTATCGTGAGGGGGCGCTTCACCTAATGCAGAAAGAAAACGTTCTCGCCATTTTTGGCGGCTACACATCTGCGAGTCGTCGTGCAGTTATGCCGCTGGTTGAGATGAACGAGGGACTTTTTTTCTATCCGACATGTTATGAAGGCCGTGAATGTTGGCAGCGAATTATCTGTACGGGGCCAATTGCTAACCAGCATTCATTTGATTTAATTCCCTACATGTACCGCAATCATGGCCCGCGAGCATACTTCGTCGGCTCAAATTACGTGTGGCCACGGGAGTCCAATCGAAATGCGCGCCAATGGCTTGCAGATGTTGGAGGCGAGGTTGTCGGGGAGGCTTATATGCCTCTGGGTCAAGGTCATTTCGAGAGTATATTGAAAGATATCCGAAATAAGGATCCAGATTGGATTTTTTCTACCGTGGTAGGAGATTCTGATCTCTATCTTCGGAAGCAATATGTTGAGGCTAATTTTACGCCTGACATATTGCCGACAGCTTCGCTGACGACATCGGAAATGGAAGTGAAAAGGATGGGATACGAATTTGGTGAAGGTCATATCCTTTCAGCGCCATACTTCCAAAGTCTGGATAACCCAAGGAATCTTCAGTTTGTGCGTGATTTTTTGGAATCGCCCTATGGGGAAAGTGGGGTGACTCATTACAATATGGAAGAGACTTATTTGTCTTTTTTGTATTTTGAAAAAGCGGTGAGAAATGCTGTTGCGCATGGTGGAGCCTCCTCGCTAAACCCGACATCTATACGGGAATTTTGTGGTGGATTGGAACTTACGTCCCATGAATCACCGGAGGGGAAGGTTAGCATTGATCGCGACAATTTTAATAGCTGGCTGACGCCAAAAATTGGTCGTTTCAACAGAGATGGCCAAATAGATCTGTTGTTTGAGCAGGAAAATACGATCCGTCCACTCCCATACGTGTTGTATCCGGGTCGGGGAGTGTGCAGATCCGACGGCTTACACTTGCCTAATGGAGAAATTATCAAGGCGGCATCCTAGGTATTTGTCACGATCCAAGTAGAACCGGCGTGAATCAATTTTTAATGGCATCACTTTAAGTAAGCGCTTTATACGCAGATCTCATTCTATGAATAAAAATGATGTTGGATGATGAGTAAAATAAAGACTTTCGTAAATCATATGTCTGTTGGCCAAAAGGTCATGATGGTGATCATCGTTGAGATCATTTCATACACGATGGTGACAATGATCGCGCTATCTCAAATCAATTCTGTCGGAATTGAAGTCAAACAAATGTCAGATTTGTATTTACCACTTTTCTCTTCGACAGAATCCGTCAGGCAGCAAATCCAAGACATGCGACTAAACCTGAAGGAAATAATTTTTGTTGGGGATCGAGTTGTCTACGATAAAGATGCGGAAGAAACGTATATCTCTGAGCGGGCGCAATATATCCGCAAGAACGAACTAATAGCGGATCAAATTAGTTGGGCGGAAAACTTAATCACTGTGTCCGCATTTGATCGTGTTGACGGATATTCAGTCATTAGGGAGCATAGCGAAAAGCTTCTTCACCAGCTTGTAAATATCCGGCAGAACGTCAGAATCCACGGCAAACGCGTTGAAAAATTGTTTGGTCATGTAGAGCAAGGTTCCTTCCTTATGGGAATGGAGATGATCGATGAGGTAAATGCAAGCGAGATGAATTTAAACCAAGAACTTGATAGATTGATCGAGAGTCTCTTGGATCTGAAAAGTGCATCGGTCAACTATGCTGGGCAGGTGGAGTCGAGGGCTTCATATTTTACAATATTTGCATCGCTGCTGACGGTTTGCATCGTTATCACGATATTTTTCTTTGTCGTGAAAAGGAATATTACAAAGCCGTTCCATATTCTTACGGATACAATCAACTCATTTGATGCCTTGCAAGAATCTGATGAGACAAGATCAGAAAAGAATTTGATGGTTCGTGGTGACGAACTTGGAATAGTGGCGCGCAGTTTTAACAATCTGAAGCATGTGTTGTGGGATCAACGCCGAGACCTTCAGTCCGCGAAAGATGAAGCTGAGCGGGCAAATCGTGCTAAGTCCCAGTTCTTGGCTGCTGCAAGCCATGACTTACGTCAACCAATGCACGCCATGCAAATGTTTATTGCAGCTTTACGTGAGAAGGTAAGCGACGAGGAAGCTCTTGGAATATTATCGAACATTGATGCGGTTTCTGTCTCCACTGGAAGGCTCCTAAATGCATTGTTGGATGTATCGCAGCTAGAGGCTGGAGATGTGCAGCCACAATTTGAGAGTTTTCCTGTCCAAGAGGTTCTTCGACGTGTGACACGGTCTTTTAACGTGACGGCACAGCGCAAGGGGCTGGAATTTAAAATGGTTCCTTCCAGTTTTATTGTTTATAGCGATCCAATTTTGCTGGAACGAATACTTTTAAATTTGGTATCTAATGCTATCCGTTACACTGCTAAAGGGAAGGTGGTAATTGGATGCCGCAGGTGCGGTCAGGATGTTTCCATCGAAGTATGGGACACTGGTGTAGGTATTCCGGCCCATCAATCCGAGGCGATTTATGAAGATTTTCACCAACTCGATAATGATGAACGTGATCGCGGCAGGGGATTAGGGTTGGGACTTGCGATCGTTCGGCGACTATGTACCTGTCTGGCGCATCAGGCTAACCATCGCTCGGCTGTCGGACGCGGATCGTGTTTTTCTATCCTCCTAAAGAGGGGGGAGGTGAGATCGATCTCTTCACAAAAAGAAGATGTTGAGAGCTATGCGACTGCTGACTTGGAAGGGGTGAAGGTCCTTGTCATTGAAGACGATTTATCTGTTTTGGATGCGACATGCAAACTTCTTGAATCCTGGAAACTTAAGACGATAACGTCGAAGAGTACCGACGAGGCGTTGAAGGTGGTGTCAATTGCGTCTGAAAAACCTGATTTTATTATTGCCGATCTCCGCCTTCCTGGCGGTTCTGACGGTGTTGACGCGATTACACGGATTCAATTGCTGCTTGGTGAGGCAATCCCATCGTTGATAATTACAGGTGATGTGGAAACGAGCCAAGACAGCTTTATATCCGATCTTGGGTATCGTGTTTTGAAAAAACCAGTTCGCCCCGCAAAGCTTCGCCGCCTCATGACACATCTGTTGAAACAACATCGTCGTGATACAGCAACCCATGATATTACATAGGCAGGGGGCTTTGCAGGTGGTGAATTACTAATGTTTACAAAATTCACGTTCTGGCGATCATGCTTATTTTGTGACCGATCACGCTTCTTCATTCAAAAATTAATCATTGAACACATCTGGTCCGCTTGTGGAACGTTTTATCGGTGTGTCCATGCAATGGAAACCAGCATTATATCAATAGATTACAGAAGCCCCGCGCATATTGTGAAATTCCTGACAACAAGCAGGATTAGAAATTTGTTTGCCGAACAGCATTTGAAAGCGCTCTTGTGTGTGAAGTGGTCTGGATTATCAGGACCACTTTTGATCGGTAATGAGGCCATTCAAGAGACAGGAAGATGGCTGAATAATCGGGACGAAAACTCACATCAACCGTTCCGGCGACGAGAAGACGCGATGGCAAAATGAATGGCCCCGAGTTTTCTAGACACCCTCGGTTCTCATTCTCTGCTGCCGTTCGAACTCGACGGGCGACAGCATCCCGTTTCTCGCGTGTTTGCGTTTCGGATTATAGAACATTTCAATGTATTCGAACACCTCCTGCCTAGCTTCATCCCGGGTTTTGTACGTCCTGCGCCGGATCCGCTCCCGCTTGAGTAAATTGAAGAAGCTCTCGGCCACGGCGTTATCGTGGCAGTTGCCGCGGCGGCTCATGGAATGCTCCAGATTGTGAGCCTTGAGGAATGACGCCCAGTCCATGCTGGTGAACTGGGATCCCTGATCAGAATGGATTAGAACCTTGTTCTTAGGCTTTCTACGCCACACGGCCATCAGCAATGCCTGCAGGACAACGTCCGTTGTCTGACGGCTCTGCATCGACCAGCCGACGACGCGACGGGAATACAGATCGATCACGACTGCCAGATAAGAGAAACCTTCCAGCGTCCTGATGTAGGTGATGTCCGTCACCCAGACCTTGTCTGATTGTTCCACATCGAACTGCCGGTCCAGCGTGTTATTGACGACCACGGATGGCTTGCCACCGTAGCTATCCTAAAACGATCCGTGTTGACCAGGGTTCGGAATTCATCTCACGTGATCTCGATCTGTGGGCCTATGCGAATGGTGTAACGCTCGACTTCTCAAGACCAGGCAAGCCGACGGATAATGCCTTCATTGAAGCATTCAATGGGCGGTTCAGAACCGAGTGTCTGAACACCCACTGGTTCCTGAGCCTTGCAGATTCGCAAGAAAAGTTGGAGACTTGGCGTAGATACTACAATGAAGAGCGACCACACAGTGCGATCGGCAACCAGGTCCCGATCATGCTCATAAAATCGGGGGATGTAACCAGCCCGTCAACCCGATGAAGCCGGAAAACTCTAACATCCGGTGATCCAAAGAATGGGTTCGCTTCAGTTCGCTTCAGGCTAGAGGACCTCTAACTTATAATCGGGGACATTTCTGGGGAGCAGGTCAGCGATGGTGTACACATGGGACAGGAGGTTCAGATCGTTTCTGATCTTGCTGGCAGAATACCCCTCAGCTAATGACCGATCCCGCCACCGAGCCAGATCGCTCCCCTTCACTTCAAACATCAGATAATCAGCAATCCCTTCCCGCCGCCACAGCGCCAGGCGATACTTCTCCGGCTTTGATCCTTTCTTGTGCGGTGTGACTTCCGCCTCGTAACGGTCCAAGGCCTGAGCAAGCGTCATCTGTGATGGGATCTGAGTCGAAATTCCAGCGCCCCTGTCAAACTCGGTTTCGAGCTGGCGGGCCCAGACTTCGGCTTCAAGTTTGGTTTCGAAGGTACGGCTGCGGACTGGCTGGTTCTTGCGGCGAACCTTTGCCCGCCATTGATACCGGCCTCTTTTCTCGATCGTGGCCATGGGGAAAACCTCACTTCAATACGTTGATTGAAGCTCAGTGTCCCAAAATTGTCCCAAAAATGTCAATATGGATAAATTAATTAGATTTGAAGCGATCCATAAGCCATTGAAATAATGGCGGAAGCGGGGAGATTCGAACTCCCGAAGGACTTGCGCCCTTGCTGGTTTTCAAGACCAGTGCATTCAACCACTCTGCCACGCTTCCTGAGAAGCACTCTCATATCCTCCCAGATTATTACTGGCAAGGATACTTTCAGTTTCTTTGTTTTATGCAGGCAGGGAGTGGCTTAGCCCACGAAGATTCCCAAAATGAAAATAATGCTCAAAACGGAAACCATTCCGATTGCCAAACTAAAAACTCCGATTGAAAATACGTCTTCCATGGCGAGATTCCTTGTGTTTTTGAGTATCTGTTGACTCGATACCCTCAAACACCGCAATCCCTGTGCCAAACGCTTGGCGGTTATGCCGGTTTCTTCTTCTTGAAGAGAAACAATCGAATTTGCGCCTGCGCCACCGCCACAATCACCAACCCGCAACCGATTAGCTGTTCCATGCGGGGCTCGATACCAAACATCATGGCGGTGAGAATCGCCACCCCCGGTATCAGGTTCAAAAACATGGTTGCAATGACGACACCGAGGCGCCCCACACTGACATTCCACAAAAAAGTCCCGATAATACTGGTGGCAAGCGTCGTCCACAAAAACAGGCCCCATCCCCTGGCATCGGGCATCTCATGGGGAATATCCTCCCACCCGAGAACCAGAAGAATGGCTGCAACACCCAGGACCATGGGCATGGCCGAGATGAAACTCAGCGCCGTCCGGCGAAGTTGGGACATGCCATCAAACCAGCGTTGCATGAGCGCCGAATAGAGCGGCCACAGGAACACGCATCCCACCATGATGATTTCACCGCCCTGAAAGTGGAAAGCAGCCTCCCCCGCCGACAGGGCGTCTAAATCAATATCGGCAATAACACCGCCGACAACCACAAGGGGAATGGCCGTCAGGACAGCCCATGGCGGATTTCGCCCCGTCAACAGGCGATCAATCAGGCTGGCGCTGATCGGACCCGCCGCACCGATGACGGCGATGGTAATGGGATTGGAAAACCGGATCGCCACGGTGATGAGCACACTGAAGAGAGCCAGAATTCCACCCAAAACAAGAACCTGACGCCAGGGAATCATCCCGCGGCCGAGAAACCCGCCTTCAGACAGCCGCAGCCAGACGAGGAAAACTGCCGATGTAACCAAAAAACGGGCCGCGACGAGCGTGACAGGATCCCACTCCTTCAACAGCTCGTTGACCACAGGCGTCATGGTTCCCCAAAAGATCAAGGTCATCACCAGTCCCAGATTGGCCATCAGCACGATGCGGTACTCCTTGAAAGTCGATTGGGCGATCTAGCCAGCGATTTCATCAAACCCGCTGAGCACGTTGACGGCATTGATCCCGACTTCCTCGACGGCATAACCGCCTTCCAGAACGAACACCGTCGGCAATCCCATTTCCGCAATCCGTTTGCCATAGGTCACATAATCGGGGCAATCGAGCTTGAAGAACGAAATCGGATCGTCCTTATAGGTATCCACGCCAAGGGAAATGACGAGGGCTTCTGCGCCGAACGCGGTGATCTTTGCGCAGGCATCCTCGAACGCCTGAAACCATTCATCAAACCCCGCCCCGGGCGACAGCGGGTAATTGGCATTACACCCGGCACCCGCGCCCGCGCCGGTTTCATCAGCCCAGCCCAGGAAGTGGGGGAACGCTTCATGGGGATCGCCATGGACCGAAGCGAAAAAAACGTCTCCGCGGTCATAGAAAATACTCTGCGTGCCATTGCCATGATGGAAATCAGGGTCCAGCACCGCGACTTTCGATGCGCCCTGATCCAAAAATGCCTGCGCCGTGATGGCGGCATTGTTCAGGAAACAAAATCCGCCGTACATGTCCGCCGCCGCGTGGTGGCCCGGTGGGCGGCACAGCCCAAACGCGGCCCGCGCCCCGTCGGCGACAGCTTTTTGTGCCGTCAGGGCAACCTGTGCACTGCTATAGGATGCCTTCCAGGTTCCCGCATTGATGGATGTCTCTGCCGAGAGCGCGTAATACCCGGCCTTTCCTTCGGGAAAGTTCGGTATGCGCGTTGCATTCAGTCGCCGCGACGGCCAGACCGTTGGAATGACCTCGCCCTCATAGCCGTCGATGGCGCTCCACTCGTCCCAAATGGTTTCCAAAAACGTCAGAAAATCCTTGTCATGGATGCGTTCGATCGGCCCCATGCCAAAATCATCAGGCCCAATCACATCTCCCAGGTTTTGTGATTTAACCCGGTCCAGAACCATATTGGCGCGGCGCGGCATCTCGTGTGCAGGCACCATTAGGCCACCATACAACTCGAATTTCATGTCATGCAGTTGGTGGTCGTCACTGTACACTGTCAGCATTGGAACCTCCCCATCATCATTGTTTTGTCTCTGCCTGATCTATTTTTTTTTGATCTTCGGGCGATGTTTCCTGTCGTGCAGCCATGGCGTTGCCCGTTCGTAGGCGGCCGCCGCACGGAAGACACTGGCGTCCTCATAGGTGCGCCCGACAATCTGTATGCCCGTGGGCACGCCGGTTTTGCCAAAGCCCGACGGCACGGCCAGAACCGGGCACCGGCTCAACATGTTGAACGGATAGGTCATGCACCAACCCAAACCATCTGGAATGTCCTTGCCCGCATCCCGATAGGTGCCGTAATCCAGTTTGTCGTTGGCGCGAACAGCCGGTTTGGCCAGTGTCGGGCAGATAAAGACATCGTAGTTCTGCATCATGGCACCGAAGTAGTTGTACATTTCGCAGGCCGTTTGCAGGGATGCGACGAAATCCTTCGGTTTGGATTTCACGCCTTGCTCGATAAAAGCACGAGCGTAGTCCGTTAGCAGTTCCCGACTGCCTTTTTGCAGATAATGCGCGCAGCTGGCCCCGAACAGGTGCAACAGGTAGTTCCACGCCGCCTTGCCGCTTTCCATACTCCAGGGCACCTCGACCTCTTCCACCTTGCAGCCGAGACGGCGGAACACATCGATCGCCTGAAGCGTGTTTTCGCGCACATCCTTGTCCAGTGTGAAATATCCCAGATCAAGGGAATAGGCGATGCGGGCGCCCCGCATGGACTTGTGCTTTTCCGGGATACGCACCTTGGGTTTGAGCGACGCAATATCGGAATGGTGCGGCCCGGCGATGACATTCTGCATCAGCGCGGTATCCGCAACCGTTCGCGCCAGTGGCCCCTCGTGGCAATAGAAATCCAGATTGAACAGGTTCATTTCCGGCACCCGGCCATAGGGCGGCTTGAACCCCACCACGCCACAGCACGATGCCGGGATGCGGATAGAGCCGCCGATGTCTGAGCCGGTCGCCAGTGTGGTGGTGCCCGCCGCCAGCGCCGCCGCAGAACCGCCTGATGATCCACCCGGCGTATAGGTCGGATTCCAGGGGTTGCGCGTCACCCCGTGGAGCCGGGTGTGGGTAACGGCCGCACAGGAAAATTCCGGTGTTGCCGTTCGTGCATGACAGATCGCGCCCGCATTAAACAAACGCTGGGCGAAGACCGCCGTCTGGTCGGCAACATCATCTTTATGGATCAACGAGCCGGATGTGATGGGATCGCCCTTCACCGGCACTTCATCCTTGATAGCCAGCGGAATGCCTTCGAGCGCCCGAAGTCGTGCGCCCTTGCGCATGTATTTGTCTTCGGCTTTTTTGGCTTGGTCCAGGGCACGATCAAAGAACGTTGCCGTAAACGCGTTGATGGTTGGCTCCACCATATCGGTACGTTTGATGATCGCCTGCATCAGTTCAACCGGTGACAGCTTGCGGCGTTTGAACAGCTTCAGTGCTTCTGTAGCCGATAAATAGCAGGTGTCTTCATAGGTCATGATTGCCTCCCGGTTCCATGGTTTTGTGTTCAGCGGCCGTACTTAGTCATGATATCCTTCAATGCGGCATGGTCTATAGCGTGTGCCGTGTGATCACCCTGCCCGGTCATGGTTTCCGCCGCCACCAGGGCATTGATGATGGCTTCCTCGGTTGCTTCGACCGTCGCCAGAAACAGCGGGTCCATTTCATGCGTGGGAATATAATTCAGCGATGCGTTACCGTCGTGCCCTGAATCAGCCACCTCGTTACCCGTGGACATGGCGAGGAAGATATCACCCGATCCGTTTTCACTGGACGTCCCGGTTCTGGCGACACCAAGGCCGATACGCTTGGCGAGGCGTTGCAGCTGCAGCGGCATCAGGGGCGCATCGGTGATGGCGATGGCGATGATGCTTCCTTGTGCGTGGACATGGGGAGGCCTGTCCCAGAGTAAATTGTCCTTAAGGTGACGTCCCACTGGCACGCCCTTGACGCTCAGGTCACGGCGCGTACCGAAATTCGCCTGTACCAGCACACCTGTCGTATAGGTTTGACCCTTGATGGTGCAGCGACGCGATGCGGTTCCCGTCCCGCCCTTGAATTCGTAGCAGATCATACCGGTGCCACCGCCGACATTACCCTCGGCAACAGGCCCGGACGTGGCGTTGTCACAGGCCGCCGCCACATGATCTTCGGTAACATGCTGGCCATTGATGTCGTTCAGGTATTCATCACAGGTTTCCGCCGCAACAGGCAGCATCCACAACTGGGATTGTGGGTTGAACCCCGGATGGCGCACCAACCAGCGCAGAATACCGTGATGGGCCAGGCCGACACTGTGGGTGTTGGTGATGGCGATTGGCCCGGAGAAAGCCCCGGCCTCGTCAATCCAGTGAACACCCGTCATCTCACCATTGCCGTTCAAGGAAAACCGCCCGGCCCAGACTCCTTCAAAGGTAGCCTCCTTACCGCGGGGATGAATGACCGTAACGCCGGTGCGAATAGGACCTTCCCCGATCTTGAGGGGGCCTTCGCCTTCTATGATCGTTGTGAAGCCAACCTCGACGCCAGCGACGTCCGTGACAGCATTCAGGGGGCCGGGTTCCCCATCGAAGGGAATACCAAGATCGCGAGCACGGACGGTTGATCCGGTTTTGGTCGATGCAGACATAAAGCTGGTTACCTCTTTTGATGACAAGTCGCTAAGATTAATGACAGATCGGGAAGACTATCAAAATGTGAAGGCGAATCGAATATCCCTAATGTGCCCCCTGTATACCATTCGATATACCCCCTGATGAGCATATTTTCTTGATTTTATACGTCGAGGGGCTGGACGATCCATGCCCACAAGGCTGTATACTTACAGGCGAGGCCAAAACAGTTTATTTCAGACAGGGTGTCCATCGTGTGAGCAAGCAACCGACCACAAGCCAAAACCTGCAAACAACGACCGCTGCCATGATCCGCGCCCTTCACAGCACGGCGTTCCCTGATGCGCTGTCAGAATATCTGAAGGCGGTGGTTCCATTCGATCATCTGGTAATGTTCAGGTACTTCAAGGAAAAATCGCCGAGTGTCCTATCTCATAATTTTGACACCCGGTTCAGTGTGGACTCGCTGAAAACCTATCTTTCCGGGCCTTACCTGCTCGATCCCTTTTTCGAGGTGTGCCGGGATAACCGGGCAAAGGGTGTTATTCACCTGAAGGATATCGCCCCGGATCATTTTTTCCGTAGCGAGTATTACCGGACCTACTACATCACAACCCGGATCATTGATGAAGTCGGGATCTTCGTCCCGATGCCTGACGGCTCAGTTGTTGTCGCCACCATTGAGCGCATGCGCGGCAATCGAGCTTTCCGAAAGAAGGAGATTGATCGCTTCCGCGACATCGAAGCCGTCGTCCATGAGGCCGTCATCAAGAACTGGTGCGATGCCGAACCGTTAATCACGCCCGCGCACTTTGTGGGCGAAGCAATCGGCGCATTACAGGACCGGGTCAAAATCGTTGCCCGCACCAATGGCCGCCCAGGCCTCACCAATCGTGAATCCGAAATTGTCAGCTTTATTCTCAGGGGATACTCATCCATCGCCATGGCGTCCATTCTCGATATATCGGCGGCGACCGTGAAGGTTCACCGCAAGAATATCTATTCGAAATTGAAAATTTCATCACAGGCCGAACTGTTTTCCCTGTTCATGCCACTACTGTCGCAGGCAGCGGCTTGATTTGAAGGATGCTGTGTGATCATGCCAGCAGAAATACAGAAACTTATCGAGAACGCGGCGGCCCTGATCAAGGCGATCCATACGTCGGAATTCCCCAGAGTTCTGACCCAAATCCTGAGGGATGCTACCCCCTTCGACAGCACGGTTATCTACGCCTATGATGGGGGCAAGCCCCCCATTGATCTGTTCCATCACCCAAACGACAAACCGAGCCTGTTATCACTGGAAGAATACCAACGCGGAGCCTTTCTGCTCGATCCGGTGTTTCATGCCTATCAACGCGGCATCCGGACCGGGGTCCATCACCTGAAGGGCCTGACCCCGGATCATTTTTTTCGGAGCGAGTATTACCGTAGCTATTATGAAAAGACGCAGATCATATCGGAAGTGGTAATCTACATTACCATGCCAGACTCAGGGACCGTGGTTATATCGCTATCACGCGAAAACGGTAGCCCGCCGTTTCGTAAGAAGACCATGGAGCGGCTTCAGCGTATCGAACCGATCTTGCGTGAAGCCATTATCCGTCACTGGCGCAATCCGAAAATTTTCGAAATCTCCACGCCTCCCGGCGAAGGCCGGTTTGATACTCTACCGGGGCGGGTTCATGATGCTCTTATTGATGCGGGACGCGCCGCGCCCACCAAACGCGAGACCGAGGTTATCGGCCTGATCCTCAGGGGATATTCTTCGGCTGCCATTGCATCACTGTTGAATATTTCTGTCGGCACGGTAAAGGTGCACCGTAAGAACACATACGCGAAGCTTGCAATATCGTCGCAGGGCGAACTTTTCTCCCTGTTTCTTCCCCTTCTTACCCGGCCAGCCAGCTGACCGGGTCACAACCGAACCCTGGACCCTATGTGATGACAACAGAACATACCACCGCCACGCCCTATCAACCGGCAGTGGGCAATGATTATCCGGACCGTCATATTCTGTCCGGCGAAATTCATTCACGCCCCTATATGCGCCTGGAATCGCCCCTGAAAATTTCCCATATCGCCACCCTGTCCGGTGAAGGCGGGGCGGATGCTGATCGCGCCCATGTCGCCAGACTGTGTCAGTTGCTGGGCGCGCCGGAGCCCGATGCGGACGCCATGCATCACTGGTGTGAAGTGGAGTCCATTCGCTTCCGGTGGGAACGGCACACGGAATTCTCCACATACACATTCATGACCCCCGGCGATGATGGCGAACCGTTTTCAGATCCCGCCATCTATCGCCTGCCAGAGGAATGGCGATCTTACCTGCCGGGAAAATTGCTCGTCGCCTTGCACATCGAAATGGAGGCCCGGACTCACCCAATCCGCGATACCTGGGCAATCGCAGAGCTGTTTGACGGCAATACCATCACCGGCAGCGCGATGGCCGACAATCGGGCGCAAGCGTGGACGGATCACCAGATTAATACCGATGGATTCCAGCGTATCCTGATGCGCGATATTGACCTCGACCCCCGCCGGGCGGGACGCCTGATTCAGCGCGTGCTGGAAATGGAGACCTACCGGCTTGTCGCCATGCTGGCCTTTCCGCTGGCCAGGTCGGCATTGGCCCGTATCAGCCAGATGGAGCAGAAACTGAACCTGCTGGTGTTTGAGTTATCCAAGGCCGCCGCCCCGACCGGGGAACGGGATCTTCTCGTCCAGTTGACCGGGCTGGCCATTGAAACCGAAAGCATCGTGGCGGAAACCACCTACCGCTTTGGTGCGGCAAAGGCCTACCACAAGATCGTCGAACGGCGGCTATCGGACATCCGGGAATCGCGCCTTGAAGAGCTCCAGATGATGGGTAGTTTCATGACCCGGCGTCTGGCCCCGGCCATGGAAACCTGCGAGACCGTCGCCGCCCGGCTGGAAAGCTTGTCACGCAGAGTCGCCCGGGCAGGTGACCTGCTGCGCACCCGTGTCGATATCTCGCTCGAGGAACAGAACCACGACCTGCTGATCTCCATGGATCAGCGGGCGCAGTTACAGGTCCGCCTGCAACAGACCGTCGAAGGCCTGTCCGTTGTCGCCATCAGCTATTATCTGGTCTCTCTGGTCGGCTATCTGGCCAAGGGCGCATCCAAACTGGGCATGCCGTGGTCGCCCGATATCGTCACCTTGGCGGCCCTGCCCATCGTTATTGTTGCGGTCTGGATCGGCGTCAAACGCATCCGCCGCGCGATCACGTCGCGGCACGCAGATACACCCACGGATACCTGAGTAATCGGATGCAGGTGTTTGTTTATCCCGATCCCTATATGCGTCGCATCCTGCGTGAGGTGAAAACCATTGCCGTGGTTGGTGCATCGGCCAATCTGGAGCGGCCTTCCTTTCGGGTCATGCACTACCTGCAATCCAACGGCTACCGGGTCCTGCCGGTCAATCCAGGATTGGCAGGCGATACCATCCTGGGCGAGCGCGTTTATAGAGCGCTCAATGAGATACCCGAGCCCTTCGACATGGTGGACATCTTCCGCACGTCTGGTGCGGTCCCGGCCATCGTCGAGAATGCCATTGCCCTTGCTCCTGACAAGGGTATCTCGGTGATCTGGATGCAGCTCGGTGTCTTCGATATCGGTGCCGCAGAGCGGGCGAAGACCGCCGGCTTCGACGTGATCATGAACCGGTGCCCGAAGTTTGAGCATCAGCGGTTGATTGGGGGAATTATTACGGCTGGTTCGACTTAACGCCCAGATACTCGCCGCGAACGTCTTCGATTTCCAACAATAACGGTTCAATCAGTGGACGGTTTCGAACCATGGCGTAACAGGCTCGAATGGCCGGATGATCGTTCAGGATGTTATAGCCGTCATCGAAACCGAAGGCGGCCCAGACGGCCATGAGATAATCGCACAGCCCCACCTTTTCACCCATATGGCAGGGGCCGTTTTCCACCAGATAACGTTCAATCACGCCCCAGCGGTCCATGGCTATTTCAAACGCCTTGTCCCTGATGCGGTCGGTATCAGCCGGGTCCGTGGAATAGCGGTGCGGATAGTAATACCGCTTCATAACTGGCTGGATGTCATTGCAGAGGTAGAAGAACTTGGCGTAGAACACGCCGCGTTCCGGGCTGTCCACAGCAGGAACCAGATCGCGCAGATCATGGCGGTCCGCCAGATACAGCATGATCGCCGCCGCTTCGTGCAGGGTATTACCCTCTGGCGTGATCAGGGCCGGAATGTAACCGGCCGGATTTATGGCCAAAAATTCTGCCGTACGATGCTCGTCTTTGGTGATATCAATCTCGCGCAGCTCATAAGGCAGTCTTGCTTCCTCCAAGATCATCTGCGGCCCTGTCGAACGGGTGTACTTGCCGCCATACAGTATATACATCGCTCCTCCATTCATCCTTTACGCCCTTCTTTCAGATAAACGGATTATAGGACCATTGCAACAGAGCCTGCCGTTGACGTGGACGACACCCGACATCCCCGGGCATACAGTGTTTGCGCACCTGCCCTGCGTGCCGGGCGAAATTACGCCACCGTTTGATCTGGGCTTCGTCTACCTCAGGAAGACGCCGCCCCATCCAATAGCGACAGTACCACTGAAACCAGCCGCGCGGGTCAGGGCCTATAATCCAGCCCTTGTCGCGCCAGACCGATAATGGCTGGCGGCTCTTGATGGAAAAATAGTTCAAAAAAACATCAGGCGCGTCAGAAATTCGGGCGGTTTCAAACCAGTCCGGTGGAAATTCACCCCGACAGTCATTCAGGTATTTGCCCTCGAAGACGCCCATTTCCAGCATCTCGGCAGGCGTATAATACGGTTCGAATCCCGGCGCAAAGTCACAGCCAGCTACAGCCACACAATCATAAGCATAACCCGACTGCATGGAGTCATTGACGTAAATGGTGACAGCACACAATTCCATCATTCTTATATAGAAATGATGATAGGTAAATTACAACAAGCAATGCTTGGCGAAATCACCTGTCTCGTTCGCTGTCCATTCACCCTTGGGTTTTTCTTTCATGTCCTTACACCATTCCTCGCTACCCACCTCGGGTGAGCAGGCAACGGCGGCAACAGCGAATGCCACAATGGCAATCGGCAAGATGACTGATTTAGCACGCATCAACTTCATTAGATAACTCCCTTTAAAGCAAGACACCGTCAAGCCGCCGCGTTTGCTGCCGCTTCCGAGAAGTAGTCCCACAGATACTGCGCGTAGGTCCAGCGCACCTGAACATCATAGGACGACTCGTCGATCTTGTGCAGCAGGACCGTGGCGTGGGCGAACACCGTCTGGGCACATCGCCCTGCCGCGAAGGCCCGGGGGTGCAGGTCCAGCGGACAGGCGCGGGCCAGCACCTCGGCGGCTTTAGCGCCCCGCATCCGGATCACCACGTAATAATCGGAGACGTCCGTCACCGCGGCGTGCAACTCGCCCAACGCCCCATGCAACGCACCGATCAGGCTTTCCTCGCCATCTTCGGGTGTATGAACCAGCCATTCGTCGGGGCCGAGCCAGAACACCGTATAGTCGTCGTGAGAAGCTACCGTGTTGGGCTCAACCGGCAGCACCGTTCCCAGCACCCCGGCAACGGCATCACTGAATGCCTTGTCGTTCGCGTTGCCCCGGATATTCACTTTGCCCACGAACGGCACCTCAGACAGCGTAATACCGTGGGCGGGTGAGGCCATACCCTGTAGCGGGCTTGTCTTCACAACTGAATTAACTACAGACTTAACCACGGGCCCTCTCCCCTTCTTTGTCAAAGAACACGGTATCGGTGACGGTGGCCCGTTGCACCGTGCCATCCATCAACACCACATGCAGCGTCTCGCCCATGCGGTTCATGCCGTCGCGCACCAAGGCCAGCGCAAACGAGCGCCCCACATTGGGGCTCATGTAACTCGACGTCACATGGCCGATGGCGGTCATGGGCGGCTTCGGCTTCAGGTCCTGGACAATATGCGCGCCTTCGGGCAGCACGAAATCCGGGTCCTCGGGCAGCAGGCCGACCATCTGCTTGCGTCCCGGCTTGGCGGTATCGGAGCGTGTGAAGGATCGCTTGCCGATAAAGTCGCGCTTCTTTTTCGACACGATCCAGTCCATGCCCACATCCATGGGCGTGCAGGTCCCGTCGGTGTCCTGACCGGTGATGATGAAGCCCTTTTCGGCGCGCAGCACGTGCATGGCCTCGGTACCATAAGGGCAGATATCGTACTTGGCCCCATGATCCATCAGGGTCTGCCACATATGCAGGCCATAGCGGGCCGGAACATTGATTTCGAAGGCCAGTTCACCGGTAAAGCTGATCCGGTAGATCCGTGCCGGAACCCCGGCCAGCGTGCCTTCCTTCATGGCCATGAAGGGGAACGTCTCGGCATCCAGATCAACATCGGTAATCTCGCTCAGCAGGTCACGCGCCCTCGGCCCGGAGATCGAAGCAACCGCCCACTGTTCGGTGACACTGGTGCAATAGACCTGCATGTCCGGCCATTCGGTCTGCAACCATTCTTCCAGCCAGCCCATGACACGGGCAGCCCCGCCCGTGGTCGTGGTCATGTGGAAATGTTTTTCGCCCACCCGCGTGGTCACGCCATCATCGAAGATCATGCCGTGTTCGTTCAGCATGACGCCATAGCGGCAACGACCGATGCCCAACTGCTGCCACGCGTTGGTGTAGATCATGTCCAGCAGGTCCGCCGTATCCGGTCCCTGAATGTCGATTTTACCCAACGTAGACGCATCCATGATGCCAACACCGTCGCGCACTGCCTTACATTCGCGCTGTACGGCGGCATGCATATCCTCGCCCGCTTTGGGGAAGTACCGCGGCCGTTTCCAATCGCCCACATCCTCGAACACGGCATCGTTTTCCACATGCCACGCATGCATGGCAGTGGTGCGCTCCTGCTCGAAAAGATCGCGACGGTTCAGCCCCGTGATGGCGCCAAAGGTAACCGGCGTAAAGGGCGGGCGGAAGGTGGTGGTGCCCACTTCGGGAATGCTAACGCCCTGCTCGCGGGCCATGATGCCCAGCGCATTGACGTTGGATGTCTTGCCCTGATCGGTGCCCATGCCCGTGGTGGTAAAGCGCTTGGTGTGCTCGACCGACAGGAAACCTTCCCGCGTTGCCAGTTCCAGATCGGCCGACGTGGAATCGTTCTGGAACTCGTGGAACTTCTTCTTGTGACTCAGACACGGCACGTCCCACATGGGGCGCACAGCATCTTCGGCAATCGATGAGGCCAGAGGCACAGTCGGGATGGAACCATCACCGAAACCGGCGTCCTTCGCCGCCAGCGCACCGGCCGAAAAGCCTTCACCCAGACAGGCGGGCAGATCGAACGATCCGCCACAGGTCCCGGCCGAGCGACTGGGGTTGATGGGCGACATGGTATCGGTGTTGGGAATGAAGATAGAACGCGCGTCATCCCATGTCAGCTTGCCACGGGATTGGGAATACAGATGCACCGTGGGATTCCAGCCCCCCGACATGGCGACCAAATCACAATCAATGTGAGAGGGCGAGCCGATGACGCCGGTGCCGTCCTCGGTCAACTCCATGACGTGAACGCCGCGCACGCCCTTCCTGCCCTTGACGCCGGTGACGGCGGTGTTGGGATAGACTTTGATGCCCAGCATCTTGGCTTCCGCGACCAGCGCGCCACCCGGATAAGGCCTGACGTCGGCGACGTAAACCCGCGCGCCCCCATGATGGGCGTCGATGGCGGTCCGGTAGGCGGTATCGTTATTGGTAAAGACCAGGATTTCCTTGCCCGGCAATACGCCATAGCGATTGATGTAAGTCCGCACGGCACCCGCCAGCATAACGCCGGGGCGGTCGTTTTCGGCGAACACCAGCGGGCGTTCAATCGACCCGGTGGCCAGCACAACCTGACGGGCGCGGATTTTCCAGAACCGCTGGCGCGGCTTATCGTCGTCCGCCCCCCCTGATTTAGCCCGGCCCGGTCCCATGTGATCGGTCACGCGTTCCAGCGCGGTCAGCCAGTTGTAGTCGTAATAGCCACTGACCGTGGTGCGCGCCATGACACGGACTTCGTCCATGCCAGCCAACTCGCTCAGCGTCGCAGTAACCCACTCGGATGCAGGCTTGCCGTCGATCTCCGTCTCACTGGTATCGGACAGCAACGCGCCGCCCATTTCCGCCTGTTCGTCGGCGATGATGACCCGCGCACCGGTGCGCCCGGCAGCCAGCGCCGCGGCCAGGCCCGCAGGCCCCGCCCCCACCACCAGAACATCGCAGTGGGTGTGCATGGTGTCGTACTTGTCGGGATCGGCCTCGGTCGGGCAATGGCCCATACCGGCGGCATGGCGGATGCGTTCTTCGTACCACATCCACAGCTTGGGCGGCCACATGAAGGTCTTGTAGTAGAACCCGGCGGGGATCAGGCGCTTGAACACATCGTTGATTTCATTCACGTCGAAGTTCACGCTGGGCCAGGCGTTCTGCGATGCGGCCTTGAGGCCATCATAGAGCTCCACCATCGTGGCGCGGTTGTCAGGGTCGCTGTAGCCACCCTGTTCCATCTGCATCAGCGCACAGGGCTCTTCCGAGCCGGCGCTGAGGATTCCGCGCGGCCGGTGATACTTGAAGCTGCGCGCCACCACTTTGACGTTGTTGGCAATCAGCGCCGACGCCAGCGTGTCGCCTTCATAGCCCTGATAGGCCTTGCCGTTAAAGGTGAAGCCGAGCGGCCTGGCGCGGTTGATGCGGCCGCCGTCAGGGAGTCTGTTTGATTGCTGGCTCATTTGCCGCCCTCCTTAATCTTGGGCGGCTGTTCGCCGGTTTTATAAAAGCCCAAAAACTGATCCGTCACCGTGTCACGCACCGCATTGAACCAGCGGCGACAACCGTGGGTGTGGACCCAGCGTTCGTAGTGAACGCCCTTGGGGCTCTTGCGGAAGAAGATGTAATCGCCCCATTCCTCATCGCTCAGCTTTTCCGGTTCTACTGGGCGCACAATGTGGCCTTCGCCGCCGTGACCGAATTCGGTCATGTCGCGTTCGCCGCAGTAGGGGCAGTTGATTAAAAACATTTTTCTTCCTCCCCGCTCAGTGCGCGACGGCGGCAGCCGCCGCCTCGTCGATCAGCGCACCAGAATAGTGCCGGTCGATGGAAAACGGCGCCGCTATTGCGTGCATCTCGCCGTTGGCGATGGAATGGGCGAACACATGGCCCGAGCCGGGCGTCGCCTTAAAGCCGCCGGTCCCCCAACCCACGTTGAAGAACATGTTCTCCACCGGCGTCTTGGACATCACCGGGGATCGGTCCAGGGTTACGTCGGTGGTGCCGCCCCACTGGCGCATCATGCGACAGCGCGAAAAGATCGGGTACAGCTCGACAATGGGCCCGACCACGTGTTCGATCTGATCGAAGCAACCGCGCTGGGAATAGCTCACATAAGGATCGCCGGAACCACCGATGACCAGTTCGCCCTTGTCCGACTGGCTGACATAGGCATGCACCGTGTTGGACATCACCACGCAGTCGATGATCGGCTTCATGGGCTCGGACACGAAAGCCTGCAAGGGCGTGCTCTCGATGGGCAGGCGGAAGCCCGCCATATCGGCCACCACGTTGGAATGACCGGCAACCACGACACCCACCTTGTTGGCACCGATGAAGCCGCGTGTGGTCTCGCAACCCTTGACCACGCCGCCCTCGATCTTGAAGCCGGTGACCTCGCAGTTCTGGATGATGTCAACGCCCAGCGCATCGGCGGCACGCGCATAGCCCCACGCCACGGCATCATGACGAGCGGTACCACCGCGCCGTTGCAACACGCCACCCATGACCGGATAGCGGCAGTTGATGTTCATGAAGGGGACCATCTGCTGGCACTGGCCGGGGGTCAGGAACTCGGCATCGACGCCGTTCATGTAGTTGGAATGACCGCGGCGCTGGATTTCCTGCATGTCGTGAACCGTGTGGGCCAGATGCAGCAACCCACGGGGTGAGAACATCACATTGTAATTCAGCTCCTGTGACAGGTTCTCCCACAGCTTGACCGAATGATCATAGATCGCAGCGGATTCATCCCACAGGTAGTTCGACCGCACGATGGTCGTGTTGCGGCCCGTGTTGCCACCACCGATCCAGCTTTTCTCCAGCACGGCGACATTGGTGATGCCGCATTCCTTGGCCAGATAATAGGCCGTCGCCAGACCATGCCCGCCGCCGCCGACGATGATCACGTCATAGGCCGGTTTGGGGTCCGGGCTGCGCCACTGCTGCTCCCAGTTCTCATGGTAGCTGAGCGCGTTGCGCATCAGCGAAAAAATGGAATATTTCGACTTTTTATTTACCTGCTTGGAAGCCGCCATGATGATCGCCCCGTTTAACCCTGAATAAGCCCGGCACACACGGTACCGAAGCATGCCATCAAACGCTAAAAGCGATCACCGCGCATGAACGTATGGGACATTAAATAGGTGTAAAGGGGACATGCCTGTTTTTCTCAACCAATTCAGTCCACCCTGCTATACTCCCGCCAAACGAACCCAAGGGGCAGGAGACAGAGATGATCCGGACGATGAGCAAGGTTTCAGGGGCGCTGCTAACGGCGGCGCTGGCGTTTTCAACCATCAGCACGGCCACCGCCGCCGAGCTGTCGCCGACGCTGGAGAAGTTGAAGGCCGCGTTGGCCATGGATCACCGCAGCGAGAAGAACGTCGCGCGCGATGACAACCGCGCGCCGTTGAAGGCCATGGAATTTTGTGGCCTGTCGGACGACATGACGGTGATTGAGTTCGGACCCGGCAGCGGCTGGTACACGGAAATTCTCGGCCCTGTGTTACAGGAAAAAGGCGCGCTGTATTCTGCCTACAAGGACAAGTGGCTGGACAAGCTCGATGATCTGTTGGCCCGTGATTTCATGAGTGCGGCCAAAAAACATCCCATCGACATCGGCTGGAATTCGCCCGAAAAGCGCTTTGAAGTTGGCGACATCGTCTTTTCTGTCACCGATGCCGATCTGGCGCTGAACATCCGCGAATACCACAATTTCAATACCGAGGGTGCGGCGAAGCTGAACACGGCGTTGTTCGCGGCGCTGAAACCCGGCGGGCACTATTGCATCATCGACCACACCCGGCGTCACATGGAAGCGCGTAACAACGAGAACCGCCGCCGTGCCGATCCGGTACAGGTTATCATGGACGTTCAGACCGCCGGGTTCCGGTTGGTGGCGTCGTCGGACATGTTCTTCAAGCCCGATGACGAGTTGCGCTATGAAGTGGGCCGCAAGACCGTGAAGGGCAACACGGATCGGTTCTCGCTGCTGTTCGTGAAGCCGTAACCCTAGTCCGTATCCACCCGGCTCCAGGGATCATCGAGAGATAATTCCAGGACCGAATAGGCCTGTTGAAAATCAACGCAGGAAACGATGTGGCTGACATCCTTGCCATCGTCCGAGAACGGCATTCGCAAGGCGATCCCAACCAGATCCACTTGCATCCATCCCTTTACCGAAGACCGGAACACGATAGGTTTTCGCGCTTCACAGACTTCCGCAAACTGATTGAATATTGACACGCCTTCTTCCCGTGGCTTCAACGCACGCACCGAATGGCCGGTCATTTCCTGCTTTTGTCCCTGGGCCAGATTGGTACCCCAGAACCGATAGATAAAATCGAAGGGATCAGGAGAAACATCCACAACCGTGACATTCGGAATGCAGTGCGTGGGTATCTCGGACCAGTCAAACGCAGACCAGGGTGGCGCGAGCCGACCACCCCGCAGGGCTTCCCAATACGCCATAATTGTCGACACATCAGGATTGTCGACGTCGCCAACGCTCATGCACTCATACGTTGCGTTAAGACCGCGTTCCTTGACCATGGCCCCCCCAGTGACAGGCTTTATACAGATACATGTGTATTATTTAAGTTTTATCAACCAAAAATTGACGAATATCTCTGGAATGCCGCCTAAAAGACCGCCTGCCACGTGAACGTCAGCGAGCCAAAGCGGCTGAGGCGGTCCTGGCCGTCGTATTCCCGGGTGCGGAACGCGCTGGCGTAGGTCACGTTCACCGGCCCCGCCAGCACCGACAGCCCCAGCGACAAATCACCCACCCAGTTGTGCTTGTTTACGGAATGGCTACCCTCAAAGGTGTTGCCGTCGAGGAACATATTGTGCGCCACATAGCGCCCTTCGGCGGCGGCGAACAGATAAACACCCAGGCCGCTGCCGTTCGCCGCGTCATCCAGTTCATGAAACGGCACGCCGCCCTGGATCAGGCTGGGCGGGCCGAAGTTCTCCGGCAGGTTCCAGCCCAGTCGAACCGTGCCACCGGCGCGGGCTTCGGTCATCACGTTGCCGAGGCTGACCCCTGCACCGGGAATGGCGTCCAAATCGAGGCCGCCAAAAATAGCCGTCGGTGACGCCAGTCTCCATTTGCGGTCATAGAGCAGCACGACGCCCGGCTCGTTGTTGAGCTGATTATCCCAACCATTAAAGGTATCGATCAGGCGGACCTCGTGGATCAGGTTCTGGGCCTGCTCTCCCAATGCCCACGGGCCAACCACGCCGATCTGGAGCTCGACGGATTCCAGATCCTTCAGCCCGGCCCTGGTGGCATCGATCTTGCCATGGTCGGTAATGGTATGCAGTGCCACCGCACCGTAAAGCCACCCGGCATAGGGCCGGTCATTGGCGATCACATCGGTGCGGTAGCGGTCGGTGGGGGTGTAGATATCCTGGCCCAGAGAAGCGCCGAAGTGGACCTGTTTGTTACCACGTGTTCTGTCATCATCATCGAGGGCGACGGCTTCCAGCGCATCGCGGGCCAGCGCCAGCCACTCTACCGTATCACCATCAGGCGACAGCCACGACAGGCGGAGGCCGTTGGTATAATGCTGGTCGGTACCAGCGAACAGGTCGTTCTCCAGCTGGAAGGACCAGGTACCGAAGTCTTTGCGGTCATCCGCAAAAGCGATTCCGGGGAGGATAACCCCGGCAAACAGGACAATAAGGGCGATGTATCGAATCATGGCGCATATGCTAACGGCCCGCCTGCCCCCGGGCAAGATAACCGGTGAAGGCAAAACGGGCCGTCATAACGGATTGACTATGATATGCCGGCTCAGGCAGCGATGGCCTTGTCGCCTTTCAGGTGCGCCAGAATGTTCTGGGGAGATGACTCACCATAAGGATCATCACCACAGTTGTCTTCGAAGCCCGGCTCTTCGAACCAGTCGGTGACAACGCCGTCATTGACGATGGCCCCGTAGCGCCAGGAGCGCATGCCGAAGCCGAGGTTGTCCTTGGCAACCATCATGCCCATCTTGCGGGTGAATTCACCCGATCCATCGGGGATCAGCTTGATGTTTTCCAGGTCCTGACTTTTGCCCCACTGGTTCATCACAAAGGCGTCGTTGACGGAAAGACAGTAGATCTCGTCGATGCCTGCGGCCTGGAATTCAGCGTACAGCTTCTCGAAGTCCGGCAACTGGAAGGTCGAGCAGGTCGGCGTGAACGCACCGGGCAGCGAGAACACAACGACGCGCTTGCCCTTGAAATAATCATCCGAGGTCTTGTCTTCCCAGCGGAACGGGTTAGGGCCTTCGATGGAGTCATCGCGGACACGGGTCTTGAAGGTAACAGCGGGAACGTGTTTGCCGATCATGGTGTGCTTCCTTGGATATCTGTTAATTTAAGTAAACTGGAATAATTCTAATTAAGTGATTTGACACATTTCGTCAACCATTACTTAGAATAATTCTAAAATAAGAAAAAGCGGAAAATAAAATGTTTAATCGACGATTCCGGACTGATGTCGTTTGTGTTCGCGCCACACGATCAGCAGCCCGCCGGCGACGATGAACAGCGCGCCCGGAAACAGGGTGCCGAAAGGCGTTTCATCGAAGAAGTACCAGCCGAGGGCAAAGGAAAACGGGATGCCGAAGTATTCAAACGGTGCCAAATTGCTGGGCTGGGTCAGCCGGTAGGCCATGATCAGCAACAGCACCGCAAAGCCACCCGATGCCCCCATGGCAATCAGCCACAACCAGTCATGGGCGGAGGCAATGGGTATATAGCCGGTGGTCGAAAACAAAACCAGAAGGCCACCAAACAAGGCACCAAACGTGGAATACAGGTTGATGGTGGCGCTGGGAACATCGGTATCCATCAACCGTATCATGACGGCGGAACAGCCATAGCCGAACGCCGCCCCGATGGGCAGCAGGGCGTAGGGTGTAAAGACGTCCGCCCCGGGGCGCATGATCAGGAGAATCCCGGTAAAACCAATCCCCACCGCCATCCAGCGCCAGATACCGACCCGGTGTTTCAGGACCGGCACCGAGAGCGTGGTGACAAACAGAGGGCCTGCAAAGGACAGCGTCGATGCCGTCGCCAGTTCCATATGCGTCAGCGACAGATAGAAACAAAACTGCGCCAGAGCGATAAAGCCACCGCGCAACAACCCCAGCTTCCATTGCCGGATGATCAGGGGCCGCCCCGCCGCGTGCCAGCCGGATGACGCAAACAGCACGATAAAACAGGGCACCATGCCAAACAGGTTGCGGAATACAGACAGCTGCGCCGCCGGATAGCTGGCCCCCATGTACTTGATGATCGCCCCCATCACGTCGAACAGGAACATCGCCGCCATGATAATGAACACAGCACGAAAGAATGGGTCGGTAATGGATAGTCTGAAACGCACAGGGCTTCGCCTTTTCACTCGCGATTTTTTAAGCGCGATCCATCAGCAGGATTACAATACAGGCCGCGATCAGGATGACGCCGACGACTTCCGTCCGGCTGATCTTCTCACGGAAAAAGAAATAAGACGCGACAAAAGTAAAAATCAACTCAATCTGACCCAAGGCCCGCACATAGGCCACGTTCTGGATGGTCATGGCGGTGAACCAACCCATGGAGGCGACCACCCCCGATATCCCCACCAGCGCCGCCATGCGCCACTGGCCCAGGGCGGCGGTAAGTTGCCCCGGCTCGCGCAGCCGCATGTAGACGATCATCACGATGCTCTGAAACCCGGTAACGCACACCAGCGTAAACCCGGCCTGCATCAGGAACCCGGGTGAACCATCCCCGGCAATGGAAAGCGACGCCGCCCGGTACATCACGGCAGACAGCCCGAAGCAGGTGCCCGACGCCAATCCGATGAGGGCGCTCTTGCCCAACAGTGACGACACAATCCCGTTCCTCGTCCGGGGGGCACGCGCCACCGAAATCACCACCACGCCGACCAGCCCGATAAAGATGGCAATGGTGGCCCCGATACTGGTTACATCGCCCAGAATGACCGCGCCAAAAATGGCAGCCTGTAATGCTTCGGTCTTGGAGTAGGCCGTGCCGACGGTGAAGTTCCTTAAGCTGAACAGGGACACCAACAGGAAAGTCGCGGAAATCTGTGACAGGCCGCCTACCATGGTGAAACCCCAGAACCGGGCGTGCATCTGGGGCCACGGCGCGTCCATGCCATAATGCAGGAAGGCGACATAGGTGACGGCGACGGGAAAGCCATAGCCGAAGCGGACGAACGTCGCCCCTGTGGTGCTGAGATGGCCGGTCAGGTGCTTCTGTAAGGCCGAGCGGATATTTTGCAGGAAGGCCGCTGCGATGGTAATGGGGATCCACAATTCCATGCTCACCTCGCCGCCTTGGTCCGCATAACGCTCAATGCACGCGCTTGTCAGGCAGGGTGAAACTGGCGCTATCGCCCCGGTGGGTATCTTCCGCCGGGACCAGTTGCTGGATACGGCTGGGTGGCAGGCCATAGGCCACCTTGAACAGGCGGCTGAAGTGGGCCGCATCGGCAAAGCCGCATTCCATGGCCACTTCGGTGACGCTGCGCCGGCCATGGGTCAGCAAGTGGCGGGCAAACTCCAGTCGCAGGTTACGATAGAACACCTGTGGTGGCTGACCCAGTTCCTGGGTGAACACGCGGTCGAGCTGACGGCGCGAGATATTAACCCGCCTGGCGATTTCCTCGATGGATAACGGCGTTGCAAGGTTTTGCTCCATTAGCAGGGTCGCACGGCGCACCCGGTCGTTGGTCGCCGGGTTTCCCATCACCGGATGGGGTTGCGGGTCACTGGATAGTCGGGCCTGATCGGACGACAGAATATGCAAACTTTTCTGGGCGCGGGCGCGGCCAAAATGACCTTCCACCAGCCACGCCGCCAGATCGGCGCTGGCCAACCCCCCGGCACAGGTGATCCGGCGTCCGTCGACCACGAACAATTGATCGGCGACAGGAATCACGTCGGGTTGCTGTTCGGACAGCTCGCGGTAATGGAACCAGCTGATACAACACCGCTTGCCCGTCATCAGCCCGGCGCGGGCCAGCAATAACGAGCCGGTGCACAACCCGATCAGGGTCACGCCCGCCTTATCGGCATCATGCAGGAACTGCCGCACGCCGTCGGTCATCACCTCGCCCCGGTGCAACAGGCCGCCGCACACAACGATGTAGTCGAACCGCGATGGATCTTTAAGCGGTGCTTCGCGAGCCATGTGGGCGCCACAACTGGACGTCACGCCTTCCGGCGCTTCGGCCAGAAAGCTCCAGCGGCAATCCACGGGTCGGGAAAAATCACCTTCATCTCCCGCCAGACGCAGAGTATCGACAAAGGTGGAAAACGCCGTCAGGGTGAAGTGCGGCAGCATGACAAAACCGAAATTGATCGCCAAAAGAGCCTCCGAGCCTTCATGTCCTGCCAAATATGCAATGAAGGGGGTAATAGTGGATGAAATATCAACCGACGACAAGGTGGCCACCCTCTTCACAATGAAGTGAGATGAACCCTGATCAAGGCTCATTACCCGTGACGGCCCCCTGTACAACCCATTAGTCTCGGGGCCAACCACAACAATCAACGGAAACAACCTCATGCGCCTTTTAATCGCCAGCCTCTTTATTGTCGCCCTCGCCTTCTCACCCCTGTCCACCAGGGCCGAAACCATGACGCCCTATTCGGGCACACAGTCCGTGACCACGGGTCAACCTTTCGGGGCCTTCATGGAAAATCTGCAAGCCGCCATCAAGAAGAACAAGATGGGAATCGTCGCCCAGGCCAGCGCCACCAAAGGTGCCGCCAGCATCGGCAAGACCATTGCCGGCAACCATGTGCTGATGATCTTCCGGCCCGACTTCGCCGTCCGCATGCTTGATGCCAGTGTCGCGGCGGGCATCGAAGCCCCGCTCCGCCTCTATATAACCGAGGGCACCGACGGCAACGCCACGCTGAGCTACCGCCTGCCAAGCCATGTGTTTGGCGTTTATGATGTTCCGGCCCTCGACACCATGGCACGGGAACTCGATACCATCACCGCTGCCATCGTCGCCGACGCCATCAAATAAGTCGCCGACGCCACCAAGCAGGTCGAGAGAACGCAACCAGCACGCTGAAACCCGATTGACCGGAGCGCCGCCAGCCATTAGGTCTGTCCGGGGATGAAATAATAATCGAAAGCGCGCTCTATCATGGCTGAAATCGCCGGTCTTGTCCTTCCCCTGTTCGGCCTGATTATCCTGGGCTACGTGACGGCGCGCCTCACCCGTCAGCCCCGCGAGGCCATGGGCTGGCTCTCAACCTTTATCATTTACCTCGCCCTGCCCGCCCTGTTCTTCAAGCTGCTGTCCAAAACCCCGGTTGAGCAACTGGCCAGTTGGGACTTCATCCTCACTACCACATCGTCGACGTTCATCATCTTCCTGCTGGTCTTTGGCATCGCCCACGTGATCCGTCGTGCAGACATCCCTGAAGCTACCATTCAGGGATTAGCGGGGGCCTATGGCAATATCGGCTACATGGGACCAGCGCTGGCGATCCTGACATTCGGGGAACAGGCGGCGATTCCCGTGGCGCTGATTTTCTGTTTTGACAATGTCATGCACTTCACCCTTGCGCCCACCCTGATGGCGTTATCGGGGGCCGGAAACAAAAGCATTCCCCGGCTGGTTCTTGGTATTGTCAGATCCATCGCCTTCCACCCGTTTATCATCGCCACCATTGTCGGCGTCAGCGCCGCGATCACCCATTTCACGCCACCACTTCCCCTTGAGCGCCTGATCGACTATCTCGCCCAGGCAGCCGCGCCCAGCGCCCTGTTCGCCATGGGTGTAACGCTGGCGCTGAACCCCCTGAAACGGATGCCGGGTGAACTGTCCTTTATCGTGCCGGTCAAGTTGATCGTGCATCCACTGATCATGTATGTGCTATTGAGCCTGGTCGGTGATTTCGACGCCATCTGGGTGTATACCGCGGTTCTGCTGGCCTCTTTGCCAACCGCTACCAACGTCTTTGTGCTCGCCCAGCAATACGGTTTCTGGGTCGAGCGCGCCTCGGCCTGCATCCTGATCACGACGCTGCTGTCGGTGTTTTCGCTCTCCGCCCTGTTGTACGCCATTACCAACGGACTGCTTCCCGTTGACCTGTTCCCCGCCTTATGACGATCTGTCAGAGCGGCCAGAAGGTCAGAATAGCCGGCACCGCAACAACCACGATCAGCACTTCCAGCGGCAACCCCATGCGCCAGTAATCGCTAAACCGGTAACCGCCTGGGCCCATAATCAGGGCATTGTTCTGGTGGCCGATGGGCGTCAGAAAAGCGCAGCTCGCGCCCACCGCGACCGCCATCAGGAACGCATCCACGCTGACGCCCATGGTACTGGCAATCTCCATTGAAACAGGAGCCATGACCACGGCGGTAGCCGCGTTGTTCAGGACATCGGAAAGGGTCATGGTAATCACCAATACCGCCAGCAAGATTGCCCAGGCAGGCAAATCGGCGAATACATCGAGTAAGCCCATCGCGATCAAGGCCGTTGCGCCGGTGCTTTCCATGGCGTGGCCGATAGGAATGAGCGCGCCGAGCAGGACAATGACCGGCCAGTCTATGCCCTCGTAAATCTCGCGCACGGGCAGGACACCCGTAGTGACCATGATCAGCGCCACCACACCCAGCGCTATGGCGATCGGCAGCACGCCCAGGGCCGCGGCGATGACGCCAAGGGCAAACAGGCCCGCCGCCACACCGGCATGCCCGCGACGGCCAAATTGCAATCCCCGTCCAGCCAACGGCAGACAGCCAAGGCGTGAGGCTATTTCGGACAAGCGTTCTGCCTCACCCTGCAACAACAAGACATCGCCAACCCGAAACCGCAGGTTCTTCACCCGTCCACGATGCGGTCGCCCCTGCCGTGAAACACCCAGCAGATTGACGCTGTGGGTTCGGCGGAACCGAACCATTTCCACAGTGCGCCCTTCGATGCGCGAACCCGCCATGACCACGACTTCCTGCAGACTCATGTTTTCCATTTCACGCATGCCCGGTTTTTCCCGGTTAGCGCCCATGATCTTCAGCTTCAGGATGTGGATAAATTCATCAAGATCCTTAGGCGAAGCCTCAACGAGAAGAACATCACTGCCTTTGACCACGCTGCGGCGATTGATGGCGGATATGGCCTTGCCGCGCCGCACGATGCCGATGATTAGAACATCCGTATCACCGAGAAACTGGTCTTCGATCTCTTCCACGCTGAGTCCGACGGCGGGGCTGTCTTTGGGCACGCGGAGTTCGCTCAGATACTCATCAATGCCAAAGTGTCCTTCAGCCGTGCGTTCTTCCCCTGCCCGTTCCGGAATCAATCGCCAGCCGACCAACGTAATGAACGCGATGCCCGCCACGGCAACACACCCGCCGACCGGGGTGAAATCGAACATGGTGAAGGAAACGCCCGTAGCGTCGCCTCGAAATGCCGCAACAATAATATTGGGGGGTGTTCCGATCAGGGTTACCAGACCTCCAAGGAGAGAGGCAAACGATACGGGCATCAGGATCCTGCTGACAGGATGCCCGGCCCGGCTGGCAGATTGAACCGTGACCGGGATCAGCAGGGCCAACGCGCCCACATTGTTCATAAAGGCGCTTAAAGCCGCTGCGATCGTGGAAAGAACCCCGACATGGCTGAGCATGCCGCCGATGGTGCCAACAACCCGTTGCGCCAGATAATCCGCCACCCCGGAAAGGCTGAGCGCCCGACTGACGACCAGCACCACAGCCACGGTCATGGTCGCCGGGTGGCCAAATCCTGAAAACGCCTCCCTGACGGGAACCAACCCCATCAGGACCGCAACGATCAGGCCGGCAAAGGCGACAACGTCATAGCGCCATCGTCCCCACACGAAGAAGACCAGCAGAAACGCCAGCAGGACAAGAACGAGAATATGATCAGGTATGGTCATGTCCCGCCGACGGTAGCACGTTTGGCTGGCGGCGGCGACAACACTTCACACCGCCCCCTGTAAGCCCGCTATTCCTGCTCTAGTGCCGGATGATGTTGTGTTCCGGGCCATAGGGAAAGCCGGTGATGTTGGTGGCACCGTCCTCGGTGACCACCAGAATATCGTGCTCACGGTAGCCCCCCGCGCCGGGCTGGCCTTCGGGGATCATGATCATGGGCTCCATGGAAACCACCATGTCGGGCTCCAGCACAGTATCGATGTCTTCGCGCAACTCCACACCCGCCTCGCGGCCATAGTAGTGGCACAGTACCCCAAACGAATGGCCATAGCCAAACGAGCGGTATTGCAGCAGGTCCCATTCCCGGTACATCTCATTCAGCTCGGCGGCGATGTCAGAACACTTCGCGCCGGGTTTGATCAACGCAAGCCCGCGTTCATGAACCGCCACATTCTTCTGCCACAGATCGAGATGAGCATCGGAAACGGAGTCGCAAAACAACGTGCGTTCCAGCGCCGTGTAGTAGCCGAAGATCATGGGGAAACAGTTGAGGCTGAGGATATCGCCCGAGGCAATTTTCTTGTTGGTCACCGGATTATGCGCGCCGTCTGTGTTGACGCCCGACTGGAACCAGGTCCAGGTGTCCATCAACTCGACCGAGGGGAAGCTGTTGGCGATTTCGCGGATCATGGCGTTGGTCGACGCAATGGCGACCTCGTGTTCCGGCACACCGGCAGCAATAGCACCGGCACAGGCCCATCCACCCACATCGCAGATCCGGGCACCTTCGGTGATGTGTTTGATTTCCTCGGCTGACTTGATGGACCGCATCCACATGCTTGGTTGGCCCACATCGACGAACTCGACACCCGGCAGGGCGTCTTCCAGCTGGCGCATGTAGTCCAGGTTTACGTGATCGAACTCGATACCCAGACGCTTCACATCTTTTGTGAGGCCCTGAACGGCAAAGAAGAAGTTGTCCTTGCGCCAGTCCGTGTAGGTCACGTTGTCGCCAAAGGTACGCCGCCACGGCTGACCACCGTCGATCCCGGCGGATATGGACGTTGCCTTGTCCTGATCTATCACGAAGCCGTACCGGCGCCCGAAGGAACAGTACAGGAACCCGGAATAGTAGTTGATGCAATGATACGACGTGAACAGGCAGGCATCGACGTCATTGTCCGCCATCCATTTCCGTACACCGCCCTGACGGCGCGACATTTCCGCATCGGAAAACGGCGCGAATTCCTTCTCGCCGTTATGCCACGTCACCAGACGGTCCATTTCCTTGGTCCTATCACCAGACATATAGATCACTCCTGAAGCCCCCACCATAGTGGCGTGGGCATACCCTGAAGCAAATCACATTTTATGGCATGTCCGCCACGGACATAAACCCACTGCATTTGGGACATGGAGAATTCATTGCCTGACGCGATTATAGTCATGTTAAGGTCTGGATTCTTGTTTGAGCGTACCGGGGAGGATGGTCTACATGACGCAAGAGAGTGATCTGAACCAGCACGGCAAGTGGTCCGCGCTGGCCTTGCTGGCGGCCTGTGAGGTTGCCGCCATGGCACTCTGGTTTTCCGCCTCCGCCGTGGTGCCATCCATTGCCCTTGAATTTCCCTTAAGCTCTACCCAGTCGTCATTATTCACCAGTTCTGTGCAGGCCGGGTTTGTGGTCGGCACCCTGATCAGTGCGCTACTTTCGCTGGCGGACCGGCTGGACCCCCGGCGGTTCTTTATGGTGTCCGCGCTGGTGGCGGCAGGGGCCAATGCCCTGATTTTGGTCTTCGAGCCCGGCTCCGTACCGGTCTACGCCATGCGGTTTATCACCGGCATGTGCATGGCCGGGATCTATCCCGTTGGCATGAAAATGGCATCCACCTGGGCCAAGGGGGACTTAGGAATGCTGGTCGCCATTCTGGTCGGTGCGTTGACCCTGGGGTCGGCATCACCGCATCTGTTTAATGCTTTCGGCGGGTTGGACTGGCGTTTCACCATCGCCATCACGTCAGTGGTCGCACTGGCCGCCGCACTCGGCATCAACCTGTTCAGGCTCGGAGCGCCGCTGCCCAAGTCGCCGCCGCTGGACCTGCATCATCTGACCCGGGCATTTAGCACACCGTCGCTGCGCCTCGCCAACTTCGGCTATCTGGGTCACATGTGGGAGCTATACGCCATGTGGGCCTGGATCGGGGTGTTTCTCGATGCCAGTTTCCGTCTTAACTCAGCCGGAATGGAAGCGACGACCCTGGCCCGCATGGCGACATTTGTTGTCATGGGACTGGGGGGCGTTGTCGGCTGTGTCGCCGGTGGGTGGCTGGCGGACCGCTATGGTCGCACGTTGCTGACCATGGGTGCCATGACGGCAAGCGGAATCTGTGCTGTCCTTGTGGGTTCGTTGTTTGGTACCCACCCTTTGCTACTTACTTTCGTGTGCCTGATCTGGGGGATCACCGTAATCGCCGATTCAGCCCAGTTTTCCGCCAGCGTCGCCGAATTGTCTGAACCTGAATTGATTGGCACCATGCTGACGGTGCAGACCTGCGCCGGGTTCCTGCTGACCCTGATCACCATTCACCTGATGCCGATATTGGTCGAAACAACAGGCTGGCCCATCGCCTTCGCGTGCCTCGCTATCGGTCCTGCTTTTGGTGTCTGGGCCATGGGACGGCTGCGCAAGCACCCCGATGCCATCAAGCTTGCTGATGGGCGGGGTTAAGCGCCTGAACCCGTTTCAAAATCGGCGGAGGCCAGATCGACGCTGCCTGTATTGGTGACCAGAGAAAACCCGCCGGCTGTTGAGCCGTTATCGTCATAGAACACGTCGCCGTTGACGTCCTGGATGATATTGGCGCTGGCGTTATTGGCGTTGGTGCCGTCGTAGGTGCCAGCGATGATATCGAAGGTGATGGCCGTGCCGTTCAGGCTGGCGGCGTCGAATCTGATCTTGTCCGCGCCCTTGGTGAAATCAGTGATCGTGGAGGTGCCGGACTGCTCGCTAAAGAAAAAGATATCCGATCCGGCACCGCCAGTCAGGGTATCTGTGCCGGGACCAGCCTCCAGAAAATCGTTACCGTCACCGCCGACCAGGGTATCATTCCCCACACCACCCAGAAGAGTGTCGTTGCCGAGGCCACCGGTCAGGCTATCATTGCCGCCCCAGCCTTCCAGTTTGTCATTGCCCGCGCCGCCATCAATGGTGTCGGCAACGGTGCTGCCAAAGTAATAATCATTGCCCGCCGTGCCGGTTTCGTTGAGCGCCGTAGTACTCCCGAGCAGCCCCTTAATGACCCGAACACCCGTATCAGTAGTCCCATCGCCTTCAGAAGATTGCCAAGTAACGACAAAACTGCCATCGGGCAGCGCCGTTACGGCACTGTTGATTTGGTCGCCGATCGCGATCCCCGTATTGATCAGGGATGCCCCACCGGCGCTCGTGCCATCGGATTCAAATCGCTCGGCATAGATACCATAGGTGCTGGCAGAGTCCTCATTAAATGACGAAAATGTGACAACAAACCCGCCGCCCAGCAGGCTGGTGACCTCCGGTTCTATTTGATCACTGGCCGTCACGGAATTAACGGTGAACTCCCCGCCCACGGCCGTTCCGGAGGCATCATACCGTTGCCCGAGGATATTGAAGTCAGTAGTGGCGTTGGTCGCCCAGACGGTGACAAAGCCCCCGTCTGCCAGACCGGTGACAGAGGTCCAATAGTGCAGGTTTGTGGTGGTCGTATTGACCTGGAACTCATTGCCCAGCGCTGTGCCGCTATCGTCATAGATTTTTGCATAGACAACGCCATTTGTATTATCGTTCGATGACCATGAAACGACATAGCCGCCACCGGACAGCTCCGCAACATCTGGATAAGACCCACTTGTATTTGCTGCCGCCACGGTATTGACCTGATCCTCCGCCGTGACCGCCGTCCCTGTATTGTCGTAAATCCGGGCATAGGAATCATAGCCGGTGCCGTTCCAGCTGCTCCATGAGACCACGTAATTGCCATTAGCCAGTCCCGTAACGTCGGCGTCTGCCTGGGCCAGGGTCGTCGTGGTGTTGATGATGGTTTCCCCACCTTTCGGATCACCCGCCTTGGAAAAACGTTGCATGTAAACGTCAAAGGTACCGCCGTGATCGCTATTCCAGACAACCACAAAATCGTCATTCGTCAGAGTCGTTACCGCATCCGATTGAAGGGGAAGCGCCTGATTGCCGGTCGTGGTGGTATTCACCGTGGTTTCCGTCCCGAGGGTCGCGCCCGCGGAATCAAACCGCTGTAAAAGAACATTTCCTGAAGTGACATCATGGAATACCACCACGTAGGAGCCGTCACTGAATGCCGAGATTGAAGGATTGCCCTGCAAGCCGGCCGTCGTCGTGTTGACGGCCGTTTCAACCACTGTTCCACCGGCCAAAGGATTAACCGTTATATTCACGGTCGCAACCGAGGCATTGCCCGATTGATCCGTGACCCGGAAATTAAAGCTGTCTGTCCCGGTGAAGCTTAAATTGGGCGTATATGAATAGGTGCCGTCCGCGTTGACTACCGCCGTACCATTGGCCGCGACACTGTCCAGAGAATAGCTCAACTGCCCGGGGGAACTATCCGGGTCCGTCGCCCGAAGACTGTGCGAACCTTTGATGGTCTGGGTGGTAAACAACGATCCGGAGATCGCCGTCGGCGGCGCGGGTGGTGGTGGCGTCGTTGTTGTCGTGGTGGTGGTTGTAGTGGCTACGGCAGGAGGGGGTGGCGGAGGCGGGGGTGGCAACGCTGATGGTTGCTGGGTCAGTGTTGCTTCTGTCAGCGCCGAGGTGCCTTCTGTGCCAGGCGGGGGTGCCAACTGGGTCTGGGTGGGATCGGTGGTGCCAAAATTACCGCCGGATGTATCACCGCTGAACAGATTATCGCCGCCACTGTTGAAAGAGGAGGTCATGGACTCCGATGTTATCGCCGGATCATCCGCCGTCGCTTCGGTGACACCGATCTGTTCATCCGTTGTTGCCGTGGTGACCAAGGCCGTTCCTGCCTCGAAAGCCGACTGCATGGCTTCGTCAATCGTTGCGCCGTCAGCAATGGCCTGGTTAAAGGCTTCTTCCGCCGCAGCAATGGCGTCCGGATCGCCCTCAAAAGCCTCCGCCGCGTTCGCGGCCTGAGCAAAAGGTGTTTCCCCATCGGGCGGCGGGGCCTCTGCCAACAAGGCGTCTTCGGGTGGAAGTTCCTCGGGCGGAACATCTTCGGGCGGTGTCTCTTCTCCTTCGTCAGCGACCTCTTCACCATCAGCCGGTGCGTCCTCCGGCGGGGCTTCGCCCTCGGCAGGAGGCGCAGCTTCGCCATCCGGCGTCGCGTTGTCATCACTCGAAGGCGGCGTGTCGCCCGGGCGGAAGCCTTCCGGCATGGCGTTCATGGCCGCACCGAATTGCGCCTGGATGGCTTCCGGCGTCAAGATATGAGGTGTCGGCGGCGCTTCTGAGAAACTGCGCATCTCCACCGTCTGGCCAGCCTGGTTCAGGGTCTGGGTGCCGCCATCGTTACGGATCACCACTTCACCCACGGTGCCGTCGTTTTCAGCCACCAGCGAGATTGTGTTTTGCTCGCCTTCCGGGGCGGCAAACCCGACAACCTGGGTGCCGCGAATGCCGATTTGACCGACCGGGGTGGTAATCACCGCGGCTTCCGGGTCTGTCTTGGCAATCACGCCGCTGACGAAGGAAAAGACGCCTTCTGTAATATTCAGCGCAATGCTGCCCGATGGCCCGTCCGGATCAAAAACCATTTCATCAATGGTCATGCTGGCGTCGGGGCCAATGGAAAGAATGGTTTCGTCTTCGAACACGATCGCCAGATCGCCATCGGCGCCGGTTTCAATGGTGTCGTTTGAAAAAACAGCTTCGCCGAGCGACAGAGTCTCGCTTTCCCCGTCAAGATGGATCACCGTTACCGCCCCATTCAGGGTTTCGGCATGCCCAATACGCACCGCAGCAGCAGTCGTTTGAGCCAGTTGAACCAGCGGAGTTTCAACCTGCGTCGCAGGTGTTCCCGGAACTGTATCCTCTGCCAGAGGAGTTGTATCAGGCATGTTCGTATTCTCCGAACCCCACCTTCAAAAACGCTATATGCAGCTTGTTCTCGCCACGCTTTTGCATGGCCACTGCTTATTGCCTTGTTGTGTTAATACAACAGGCTTTATGATTTCTTAACGCGACCATAGCACGATTTGCCCGAAAAGGTAAATATAGTGCTCTGGCTCTGAGAGGCGCTGTGGAATCAGCGCTTTTGTTTTATGACGAGCGGACAACCTGGACCGGACAGAATGACCAAAACGGAAAAGTATGAATGGCTGAAAGAGGCCGTACGGCCACTAAGACCATTGATCGTGGAAATCTTTACGGCGTCGCTGTTCGTCAACCTGCTTGCCCTCTCCACATCCATTTTTGTCTTACAGGTCTATGACCGCGTCGTCGCCCAGTCAGGCCTGACGACCCTGCAGGGCCTTACCATTGGCATGGCACTGGTGATCGTTTTCGATTACGCCATCCGCCAGGCGCGTAGCGGTCTGCTGCGGGAAGGGGCCATGAAATTGGACATGACCATTGGCAGTGGTATCTTTGACAAGATCATGTGCCTGCCGCTCCGCAAGCTGGAGCAGCGCTCGACGGCATTCTGGCAGTCCCTGTTCCAAGATGTTGACCGGGTCCGCTCGACGCTATCGGGTGCCTCTGCCGTTGTCGCCGCCGATTTGCCATTTGCCATCCTGGCATTGGCGCTGATTTTCCTGATCGCGAAACCCGTCAGTTGGGTCATTCTTGCCGTTATTCCCTTGTTCCTGCTGCTTGCCTGGCGCTCCGGATCGACCAGCGCCACCGCCGAACGACTTGAACGCACTGCCACCCTGCGCCGGGACTCTCTGGTTGCTGAGATGATCGGCGCACGGACCACCATAAAAGCCGTAGGTGGCAGAGCGTTTCTACGTACCATGTGGGAAAAGCGCCATGCCGATACCATTGCCCAAAGCATTGAACGTGGTGCCAGCGTTGATCGCCACAACGCGCTGGGCCACGGGCTTCACATCGCCACTATTGTCGCCATGACCTCCGTCGGTGCGATCGGTATTCTGGAACAACAGATGACCGTCGGCTCGCTGGTCGCCGCCAACATGCTGGCCGCCCGGGTGATTGGTCCCCTCAATCAACTGGTTCAGCACTTCCGCACACTCAGCGCCTTTCGCCAATCCATCAACCGGCTCGACGAGGTGTTTTCCATGGCCGAGGATATCCAGGAACACGCCGTCATGCTCGACCGCCCCGCCGGCAAGCTTGTGGTCGACAAGGCGATCTTCCGATATGCCAAGGACGACCAGAGCAATGCCATCGAGGGTGTCAGTTGCGGCTTCGGCCCCGGTGGCCTGCACGCGCTGGTTGGCGCCAACGGATGCGGCAAAAGCACCTTGCTGAAACTGCTTCGCGGTGTGTATCGCCCGTTAAGCGGTCGGGTGATGCTTGATGATGGTGACCTAGCGCAGTTTTCCGAGAGTGAACTGACAGGCTGGATCGGGTATGTGCCACAGAACTGCCAGCTCATTGCCGGACCCATCAAGGCCAACATCGTCATGGGGTACCCCGACGCGACGGACGAAGACATCATCGCGGCGACGAAGCTGGCGGGCGTTCACAAGGATATTCTCGATCTGCCGGGGGGCTATGCTTCGTCTGTTGGCGAGAATGGTGAGATGTTGTCCGGCGGTATGCGCCAGCGGCTGTCCATCGCGCGTGCCTTTGTAGGGGATCGCCCGATGCTGCTGATGGACGAGCCGACCAGTGATCTCGACCCCGATGCCGAGCAGGAACTGGTTGCGATCCTCCGGAAATTTGCGGAAAACCACACCGTTATTGTCGCCACCCACTCCATGGTATTGCTGGAAGCCTGTGACAATATTCTGGTTCTCGACAAAGGCCGCGTCCGGGGCGGCGGCCCTGCCTTTGAAGTGTTGAGTCACCTGCAAGGCACGACATCTGGCAGGGACTTCGGCGCCGCTGTCGAACCGACGGCTGTGCCTGGCAGCAACGTGAAAAAAACCGGGCCAAAGGGCAAAAAATCATGAGCGCCTTTGGCAAGTTGGCAGGCAATTTCCGCCGGTCACGGTGGTTATATCCGTCCCGGATTATCATGTTGCTTATCGCCGGTGTCATGGCATGGGCCTGGATGACCCCCCTCGACGAGGTTGCGTCGGCCGAGGGCGAGGTTGCTCCACAAGGCAAAGTCAAGGTCATCCAGCATCTTGAGGGTGGTATCATCCGTGAACTGTTCGTAACGGAAGGCGATACGGTCTACGCCGGTGCCGAACTAATGCGGCTGGAACTGGGCGAGGAACGGCGCAACCCACTGGAATTACAAACCGAACTCGATGGTCTGATGCTGGCCCGCGCGCCCTGGGATGCCGAAATCAACGGCCAACCCCTGTTCTTTGATCCCGCGCTCACCCAGCGCCGCCCGGACGATGTAACCCGTGAAATCCAGTCCTTCGAGGCCCGCCGGGCGGAAATTGACAGCGCCCGCGTCGTGGTCAAAAAACAAATCAACCAACGCAAGCTGGCGATTGATACACTGGAGACGCGGCGCGGTGCCATTAGCAACGATCTGGCGCTGGCTAAACAAAACCTGGCCATGGCCGATCAGGCGGTATCGCAGGGCATGGGCACCAAGTCCGATCAGTTGACGTTACAACGCGATGTGGAAAGCCTGAAGGGCGGCATCAGGACCCTTGATGCTGAAACACGACAGGCCCGTGGCGATCTGGAAGAAGCGCAGGCCCGCCTCGACGAGGTCCGCAAACGCTACACCAACGAGGCCACGGAAAGACTGGGCGAAATCGACCGCCAGATAGCCCGCATCCGTGAAGCCCTCGGCAGCGCCACGGCGCAGGTCAAACGCACCACCATCCTAGCCCCCATTGATGGCGTGGTGAAGAAGATGCGTTACAACACCTTGGGCGGCGTGGTGCGGCCCGGCGAGGCGATCATGGAAATCGTCCCGGTTCGCGATGAGCTGGTTATCGAGGCCCGCCTCAACCCCAACGACCGCGGCTACGTGACCATGGGCCAACTCGCCAAGATAAAGATTACGACCTATGACTTCACCCGCTATGGCACGCTGGACGGCGTGGTCACCCTGATCGGCGCGGATACCGACAAGGATGACGATGGCGCACCCTATTTCCGGGTCGTGGTGCAGGCCGCGCAGCAGTATCTGGGCACCAGCAGCAACCCGCTGTGGATCAGCCCAGGCATGGGGGCCAGCGTGGATATTCACACCGGCACCCGTACCGTCTTCCAGTACTTCATCCAGCCGCTTCTCAAATTACGCCACGATGTCTTCCGGGAACGTTGATTCTTTCCTTTTGATTCAAACGATTACCCTTAACCCGACATTAACCATCTTCGGTCCAGTATGGTTCATCCCTATAAGGAATTGGGTTTGGAAAACGAGGCGTGAAATCGGGAATGAGGCGAAACAGCCCCCCTACTATAGTAAACAACCATGCACCACGGCGCATGACGACGGCGGCCTTTGCCACCATTGTGACGCTGGGTCTGGGGCTTGGGTTGACGACATCGCCTGCCCTGGCGCGTCCGTTGCTGAACGAATTGAGCATTCTGCTCAGCACTCATCCTGCCCTCGAAGCAGGTCTGTTGGAAGCCAATGCCCGGCGGGAAGAAATCAGTGTCGCTCAGTCCGGTCTGCTGCCTTATGTCCAATCCACCGGAGAGTCCGGTTTCGAGCGCACCGACCAGCCGATAAACGACCAAATCCGCAACCAGATCGGCCTCACCGTCACCCAGAACCTGTATGACGGCTACGGCACAACAAACCGCATCCGCGCCAGCGAGTTGAACGAACGGATCGGCCACAGTGATCTCCGTTCCATAGAAGACGCCCTTCTGCTTGATGGCATCCAAAGCTATATCGATGTTGTATTGCAAAACAAGTTGGTTGAAATTTCCACACGTCACGTGGAAATTGTTCAGGAAATTACCGATTACATCGCGACTGAACGGGACGCCGGGCGCATGACGCTGGCAGATTCCCTACAATCGAGGGCCCGCCTTCAACAGTCGCGGGAAACACTGATTTCTTACAGTGGCGGTCGCCGTAATAGCGTCACCCGGTACCAGAGCCTGTTTGGCCAGGCACCCAGTTTTAGCGCCATGGATGATCCCGTGGAGCCGATGGCGATCCTTCCCGCGACGCTCGATGAGTGCCTGAATTATGCCCTCGACAATAACTCCGCATTGGAAACGGCCCGGCTGAACATCGACATGGCCGGGGCGCAACGACTGGCGTCAGGTGCCACCAGCTTGCCCCAGATCGATCTGGAAGGCTCGGTCGATTTCAAGAACGATTATGACGGCGCAACAGGCAACCAGGAAGAAGGCACCCTGCTGGTGAAATTATCCTGGGACCTGTTTGACGGTTACCGGACCAGTGCCACGGAAATGGCCGCTGCACAACGGGAATCCGCCGCCCTCGCCACCCTCCGCCAGCGTGAACTGGAGGTAACTGAACAGGTCCGAATGGCATGGGATTCCATGATGACTGAGCGCGAGCGCATGCAGGCCTTGGGCGAAGCACAATCCATCGCAAAAGAAGCCTACAATGCCCGGTATTCCCTGATGGATACAGGCAAGGAAACCATTATCAATGTGCTCGACACCGCGCTGGAAGTGCTCAACGTCCGCCTCGCCCTGACCACGGTGGACTACCGCTATCGACTGGCCGCCTATCGTCTGCTGCATGCCATGGGTCGCCTGAACCCCGGCACCATCAATTCCGTGATCAGCGTCAAACCCATCGACATGAGCGCCATCAACGCCATCGCCCCAACCCGGTTGAACGCCACCGACCCAGGCTGTGTCAAAACGCGAAGCATGATATGATTCTCCTATAGTTTTGGCGGGAGGATTTTTATGAAGCGTTTTGTCGAAGGCGAGGACCGCAGCCAGAGCACTTTGTTTCCCGAACGACTTGATGATTATGTTGTCGACGACAATCCCGTTCGTGTTGTCGATGTCTTTGTCGATGAGCTTGATCTCGGTGGCCTGGGCTTTAGCCGAGTTGACCCTCTGGCAACTGGCAGACCGAGTTATCATCCTTCGGTTTTGCTGAAGCTCTATATCTACGGGTATCTCAACCGGGTTCAATCAAGCCGCCGATTGGAACGCGAAGCGGGACGTAATGTTGAAGTGATGTGGCTGACGGGTCGTTTGGTGCCGGATCACAAAACGATTGCCAACTTTCGTAAAGACAATGGCTCTGCGATCCGTAAAGTTTGCGCTCAGTTCGTCGGCCTATGCCGCCAGCTTAATCTTTTTGCCGATGCCAGCGTAGCGATTGACGGAAGTAAGTTTAAGGCCGTCAACACCCGCGACAAGAACTTCACGCGGGGCAAAGTGAAGCGTCGCATGGATCAGATTGAGGAAAGTGTTGCTCGCTACCTGCATCAACTGGACAGCGCGGATCGGCAAGAACGTTCTCGTGCGCGAACGATGACGACGGAACGCTTGAACAGCAAAATCGAGACGCTCAAAGACGAGATGCACCGCTTGCAAAAGCTTGAAGCCCGGATGCTTGCAACGCCCGGCCAGCAGATATCCCTGACGGATCCTGATGCCAGATCAATGGCGACGAGTGGCCGGGGCAGCGGCATGGTCGCTTACAATGTGCAATCCGCCGTGGATACAAAACATCATCTGATCGTCGCCCATGAGGTTACCAATTCTGGCTCTGACCGTTCTCAACTCTCCGCCGTGGCGAAGCAGGCGAAAGCGGCCCTCAAGACAGACAAGCTCGATGTTGTTGCTGACCGTGGCTACTTCAAAAGTGAAGAAATCCTGGCCTGCGATGAGGCCGGTATTACAGTTACGCTTCCTAAACCACAAACTTCAGGCAGCAAGGCCAAGGGGCATTTTGTCAAACCGGACTTTCGCTACGTGAAGAAAGGTGATGTCTATCTTTGCCCTGCTGACGAACGCCTTATTTACCACTACACAAACGTGGAACGAGGGCTATCCTTACGCCGCTACTGGACCAACGCCTGTCATAACTGTGCCATCAAGGATCAATGCACCACGGGCAAGGAACGCAGGATTACCCGCTGGGAACATGAACATGTTCTCGAGGCTGTCCAGCAACGTCTCGATGAACACCCTGAGAAAATGCGCCAGCGTCGTGAGACAGTTGAGCATCCGTTCGGAACTATTAAATCCTGGATGGGATACACCCACTTCCAGATGAAAACCCTGAAACGGGCCGGCACAGAAATGGCGCTGCATGTTCTGGCCTATAATCTCAAGCGCGTCATCAACATCATCGGCATCCACCCATTGATCGCGGCGATGAGGGCCGCGTAGATGCTCGTCGATTTCATTTTGAGCCCGTATTCGACCAAAACGTCAGCAAAACGGCAAATCAAGCCCACCAGTTCCCGATAAACAAACAAATCGGCAAAACTGAAAAACCTAACTTAAAAAATCATCAAATCCTGCAGAGGGCTCTCACAGGGAAAACCGTAAACGTTTTGACACAGCCTGGACCTGATGCAGACGCCGGTCGGTGCATCCAACTCGGCCAGCCCCGTTTCCATGGAGGACCTGATGGCCTTGCCGGTGCCGACGGTACAGCCCGCAGTGCCGACATCCCTTGCCGCCTCTGCGATGGCACAAGGTGCGACACAGATGGTTACACAGGCGGCAACCGTGATCATGGAACCCGGCACCGGGTATCTGGTGGTCTTGAGCAGCAACCGCGACCAGCGCAATGCCCGGATGACCCTTGAAAAGCTTAACCTTCAGGGTGCCAACATTGAGACCCTCGATGTGAATGGCAAGCCCATGTACATGGTCACCATCGGCCCCCTGCCCGAGCCGGAAGCCCGTTTGGTTCAGGGCGAGGCCTTCGATGCCGGGGTGCTGGATGCGTGGCTGAAGAAGCTTTGAAGCGTGAACGGCTTCACCCTCCATCCCCGGCTTAAAGCCGATACGATTCCCGTAACTTCCCTTGAGCTTTGCCGGATCCTGTTGATGAACGACAACCGGTTTCCATGGCTGATCCTGGTGCCGGAACGCCCTGCCCTCAAAGACCTGCACGATCTGTCACCTGAAGATCAGGTCGCCGTTATGGGGGAAATTGATACAGCATCAAGAGTCCTCTCCGATATCCAGGCCCCTGAGAAGATCAATGTCGCCGCGCTGGGCAACATGGTGCCACAGCTCCATATCCACGTCATCGCCCGGTTCACCACCGACGCCGCGTGGCCCGCCCCCGTATGGGGCGTGGGCGGAGCCGTCCCCTATGACGATGCGGTGCTGGCGGAAACTCTGGCGACGCTGCGCACGATGTTGGATTAGAACATGGAGGGAACCCAGGCTCTGGATCAGTATTGGGTGTAGACGGAGCCACTCTCCGCAGTGAACAAGATAACGTTGTAGCGATCCGCATCCGTTTCGGGCATTTCCATTCCCGGCGAGCCGGTCGGCATCCCCGGCACGGCGAGCCCCTTGGCTTCCGGTCGTTCGGCAAGCAGGCGGTCAATATCGGCTACCGGCACATGGCCTTCAATGAGGTAACCGTCGACAACGGCGGTATGGCAGGAATGCAGGGACCCCGGAACCCCCAGGGTCTGTTTAACCTGATCCATGTCTTCGGTATTCACGACCTTGACCGTGTGGCCTGCGTCCTCAACGTGGGTGACCCACGCGGCACAGCAACCACAATAGGGGCTCTTGTAAACCGTCATCTCGGCCGCCAGGGCGGCCGCCGTGGTCGATGCCAGGGTCAGAACGAAAATCAAAACAAAAAATCTCATGGACTCTCACTCATATCGGTGGAGGAAGTGACCCTGAGAGTACCAGAATAACGCTGTATAGAAAAGAACTGTCAGCCGGTATCCAGTGCCGGATTGATCCCCATAGCGGTCATCGCCGGGCAGGAGAAGATCGCCCTTACAGAAACCCTGTTGACGCTTCGCAATACGTTTGCCTAAAACCTTCCGGCGTCACGAACGGCGAGACGAAAAACCCACGATAATATTTGACCCAGCGGTTGATTTGCATCAAGTACCAGCCTCACCACAGCGGCTAAACTAATTCCATGATTGAGCGAAACCGGACAGCAAAAGGCCCACCCCGCCGCCGTATGGCCGCGACATGGGTGGTGCTGTCTGCGTTGCTGTTCAATCTGGCCGCCGGGTATATCCTGCCGTCGTCCGCTCAGGCGGCGCTGACGGAAAGCTCCGCTCAGGCGGCGCTGGCAGAAAACCATGTCGGCCCTTCATCGGGCGCGATTGTCATCTGTACGCCGAATGGACTCAGGGTCATCCACCTCGGCCCGGATGGCGAACCTCTGCCCGATCAACCGCAACACGGTGCCAACTGCATCTACTGTCTGCCATTCAATACCGGGCAGGCAGGCACGGTGGGTGTGCAAACCATCGAACCGGTTCCGCTTTTATTGGCTGTGCGGATTACCTACCCCGCCTTCAGCCTTGCCTCCTCCTCAGGCGGACCCCTCGAGACGCACCCGATCAGGGCACCGCCCGCTTTCCGATAGCCACCTCATAACAGATGCATTCGCCACCTCTTCATGAAAATGAAGGGTAAAACGTCTGTGAAACCCCCTGTATAATGAAGACCCTTATTGGAAAGACCGAAACCGTGAAACCAATCAAAGCAATCTCGTTCACCCTCACCCTCGTTGCCGTGATCATGATGGCGACCGCCTCATTCGCCCATGACTACACGGTGGGCCCTATCACCGTAGATCACCCCTGGGCACGTGCCTCTGCCGGTGCCGCCAAGTCCGGTGGCGCATTCATGATGATCAAAAACGACGGCACGACCGCCGACCGGCTGATCGCCGTCGACAGCCCGGTTGCCAAAATGAGCCACCTGCACACCACCATCATGGAAAACGACGTCATGAAAATGCGCCCCGTTGATGGTGTCGGCATTCCCGCAGGCGGCATGGCGGAATTAAAGCCCGGCAGCTTCCACATCATGTTCATGGGCCTGAAAGCACCGTTGGAAGAAGGCCAGATGGTTCCCCTGACCCTGACTTTCGAACAGGCAGGAACCCTTGAGATCGAGGCCTATGTTACCGAAGCTGGTGCCATGGAAAGCATGGACGGCATGAACATGGGGAACTGAGGCCTGAACTCCCCGGGCCGGGGAACAGGGTTCTCCGGCCCCCACATGCTCAGGGTCATTTCCAGACCCTTTTGACGGCCCGATCCGCGGTCCGCGTTGCATTCCTTGGCGAAAGTGCTCGCAAATTATGTCTGATTTAATCCCTGTAAGCAGCCCTGTCATGAGGGCGTTAGCCCCTTCCGCTGATAGCCGAGGCTGTTGAAGAACTCTGTTCAGGTAGCGTTTTCTATGTCCGCTATTGTCTATAGCGGACGCTTGGTTTCCGCATCGTCTTAAAACCGATGCGGTTTTCTGTTTTCTTGGCTTTGTGATTGCTGTTTTTGGTCATTATTTAAGCGGCTATCGGGTGTGGTGGCGGTCTTGTACTGTGATTGGCGAGTCTTT
>FLOH01000772.1_pt1 | contig 58654 bp, 69 predicted proteins | sample 756751 | NCBI WGS metagenome assembly FLOH01 (sample SAMEA4026879, study PRJEB14308) | marine metagenome | biome: coastal water; material: water | depth 74 m
TAAGATTAATAGAAAATATGACACTTGGTAGAAATTCAGTTGGATATCTTACAGAATCTATGCATGGTGCAGGCTCACCACAGGCTCAAAGAATCCAGATTCAGCGACAAATGCAAATAGGTTACAAGAAGAATTTAGCAAAGAATTTAGCTGGAATTACAAATGATATTGAAGAACCTAATGAGCCATCTGATTATTTCAAAAGAGTTTTCAAAACAAAAGACTCTGTTCTTTAATTATAATTTTTAATTTATTGATTATTTTCTTTATCTACACTATCTTTTTTACTTAATTTTTCTGAATCTTCAATTTCCTCTTCAGTAATTTCTGATTTTTTTATATCTTCTGAATATGCTGAATCTGCTTCAATTTTAGCAATATCTGATAATTCTTCTAATGTTTCTTTACTTACAAGATCCTCTACCTCTTTTTTCTTACCTGTAAATTGTTTAATTATCATAATTCCAATTACAACTGCAATAATGATGTAATTCGTTGGAGGTTGTAAAATTTGTGTAACATATCCTAGTTGTGGGATTATGTATGCAACTTTTCCAATATACTCTTCTTCAGTAATTGGGAAATCTGTTCCAGGAATGGATCCTGGATTTGCATCTCCTTGTGTTCTGATTGTTTTAGGATCTTCATTAGTTATTGATACCACTCTGTGAACTATTACTCTATTATGATCTGAAGGTCTATCAAAAACTATGATGTCTCCTATTTCAACTTCTTCAAATGGGTCATGCCCTTGAATAACTATGATGTCATAAACTTGTAAAACTGGAATCATACTACCACTTACAACTACATAAAATGGACCTCCAACTTTAATTTGATTTCCTTCTAACGTTAGCATTTCTGTACCAAATATTACTTGTATCCCAATCCACATTATTACAACTGCTACAACAACAATTCCAATATCTTTGATTATTGATTTTGAGTTTATTTTTTTAGCCAATTACATTATTTCCTTAGTAATATTCAATAAATTTTTTTAATTACTAGATTTTTGTTCCACAATCTTCACAAAATTTAGACTCATCTTTATTTACAAATCCACATTCAGAACATTTTCCTGACTGAACTGCAACTTCTTCTTCAGGTTTTCCTAGTAGAATTACTTCACCAACTTTTTTGATACTAACCCAAGGAATACTTCCTTCTGTTCCATCATTTTTAGTTATAACTAAAACCATTGATTGTGTACTGGCATCAATACCTACTTGTTTTACAATACCAACTTTATTTGCATTTTCATCTATCACTGCTCTTCCTTCAATTGAACTAACTAATGCTGCAGAACCCGGTTGTGTAACTTCTACTGTAGGTGCTGTTACAACTTCTACTGTAGGTGCTGTTACAACTTCTACTGTAGGTGCTGTTGAAGCGTTAGCGTTTAATGGTTTTGCACTTCCAATTTCTCCTTCTTCATTTGGTTTCTTAAATTCCCTATATTCTGCAATTGAAGCATTACATACTTTACAAATATACTGACCTCGTTCAGCAAGAACTAAATTTTCGGCAACTTCTTCATTTGGATTTTCAAATTCTATTTTTGGTGGACCTTCAAATTCTTTTTCACATGTATTGCAAAAATGTTTAGTAATTTTATCATCATTTAATCTTCCAATTGGTGCTAAAAATAAATCTGGACCTCCTAAATTACCTTTCATTTGTTGTTCATCTGTAACTGTGGCCATGATATAGCCTCCAGAGCCTCTTAATTTTTTTAATCTAAGTTCTGAACTCATAAATCAGTTTTATCAAAACGCCATTTAAGTATATATGAAATTTAATCTTTAATGAAAAAATAAAGATTTAGAATTTGGTGAACGTTTTTAGGTATGATAAATATTTTAAAAATTTAATGGTAGTTACTCAAATTTCAGATACCAAGTCTTGGGAAGTAGATGTCATAAATTCTGACATTCCTGTATTCGTAGACTTTTGGGCCGAATGGTGTGGTCCATGCAGAATGGTAGGTCCAGTAGTTGAAGAACTGGCAAATGACTATGATGGCAAAGTAAAATTTGTCAAGGTTAATGTTGACGAGGCTAATGAATTGGCTTCAAAATACAATGTCTTTAGTATTCCAACCTTAATCCTCCTTAACAAAGGTGAAATAGTTAGCCAGCAAGTAGGTGCAGCTTCTAAAGAATCATACCAAAGTATGATTGATAGAGCACTTGCATAGATTACTAAAATACGTTTTTTCTTATTTTTTCATCCTAAAGTAATTAATATTCCAAAATTTGAGTGAGACTATGTCATTTGGTGAAGTAGATACACTTGGAATGCTTTTTGATAAACTACAAAGTTTGTTTGATGAATCTCAAGGATACTATGAATCATTTTTAGATACTAACAACATGTACAAAAAAGGTCAACTTAGTGATAAACAATTCTTTCAAAAATTAGGTGATTATACAGTAGCATATTCTGCATTAGAATTTCTAGCTATCAAAGTAATATTCGAATTAAAAAAATCTATAAGTTCTGGTGGTGGTGGAAACACACAATCTCCTGGCTTAATGCCGGGAATGGGTCAACCTGGAATGATGACAGGTGGAATGGGTCAACCACCAAGATCTGGTACTGCAGAAAATCCTGTAGGTGGCGCAGGTCCGCCAGGAATTGTATCTGGACAAGAAGCATTTGGAAATGTTGGGACTTTACCATCACCTGATCCATCTTTAATGCCAAGACAAACTTCTCCACAAAATTCTAACGGATGTTCTTCATGTGGTGCTGAGTTAAGACTAAATTCAAAATTCTGCACAACGTGTGGATCTAAAGTATAAAATTAAAAAAATTATTTTTTTATTCTTGTGTAGTGCCACATTCAGGACAAAATTTTGCTGTCATTGAAAGTGTAGTGCCACATTCAGAACAGAATTTTCCATCTGTTTTTACTTCATTGTATGCATTTCCAACATTTGCTGAACTTTTTACTGCTCCTGATGGTACGTAAGTGTCATCATCAATTAAGACTGGTTCAAAATCTTGTTCTATCAAATATGTCATCATTCTTGGAATTCCTTTACCATCATTTTTTATATCTGGAACTGAATCTCCCATCCAAAATGCAAATCTCATTAGAGTTAGTTCTGGAGTGGAGAATGCTAGTGTATGTTTTGACATGTAATCTTCTGCTGCTTTTTTACCGTCAAAAACTTCCATGATGGTTGTATTTTTTATTTATGTATAATGGTTTCTGGTAAAATGGACCGGGAGGGAATCGAACCCTCGACATCTTCGTTGCGAACGAAGCATTATACCCCTAAACCACCGGCCCACAAATTACCTGCCTCAATTGGACTTTTATTCATTTTCTCAACGAATTAGATTGCTGTATTACTCTAATCCCTTCTCTAACTTAATTTTTTTAATAACATCTTGAACTAGTTTTTCATCTTTTACAACCAATTCTTGTAGTTTTTTCTTATATTCTTCATCACCCCATTTTTCTTGGCTAAACATTTCTTTCACTAATTTTACAATTTCAGATTTATTTCTTTGATGGTCTCGTTTTATTATATCTGAATCTTCCATATTTTTTCTTTAAGTGTAATCAACTTAAGCGTATTACTCAACGCATAATAGACTCAATCGCATAAAATTTCCTGATGACATACGATACTGTAATTGTTGATTCACATGTTATGCTCCCTAGTGGAAAAATTGATAAAAATATTGTAATTGATGATGGAAAAATTGTGGGACTAACTAGTGATATTCCTGCATGTGATCATAAAATTAATGGAAATGGATTGATTTCAATTCCTGGTGTAATTGATACTCATGTTCATTATGGCGTTTATTCTCCAATTAATGAAGCTGCAAAAACTGAATCCCATGCTGCAGCAATAGGTGGAGTTACAACTATGATGAGAATGCTTCGACTAGAGCATTCTTTTTTAAATTCTTTGCCGCCTCAACTTCAATCTGCATCTGAATACCATTATGTTGATTATGCAATACATGCTTCTATTTTTACCCACCAGCAAATTGATGAAATGAATTTTTGTATTGATAAGGGAATTACATCTTTTAAAATTTACATGAATCTTGGTGGTGAAGTTGGCCATGTGTATATGGATATGCCGCCAAATTCTTCTAATCTTGTAGCATCTAAAGTAAATGTTACAGATGAACTTGTTGAAAAAATTGTAAAAAATGCAGCACTACTTGGTTGCCCTGTACTTGTTCATGCTGAAGATTATGAATCATGTGGATGTGGAATTAAAAAAGCTAAAGAAAAAAATCAAGATGGATTATCTGCATGGTCATCAAGTCGTTCCCCTGAATTTGAAGCTAAATCAATTAAAACAATATCTAAGTTTGGACGAGATTATGGTTGTGTAATCTATTTTGTCCATATTGGTTCAGAACGTGCATTATTACAAATTCAAGAAGAAAAAAAACTCGGCACTAAAATTTTTGTAGAAACATGTCCTCATTATCTTACATTATCTTATGAAACACAAAATGGATATCTTGCTAAAGTTATGCCTCCGATACGAACTGAAAATGATCAGAAAGCAGTTTGGAATGCATTATCCCGTAATCAAATTGATACAATAGGAACCGATCATGTTGCTAATCAGCTTAAACTAAAACTAGATGGTGATGATGTTTGGGGTGCATTAGCTGGATTTCCTGGAATTGGTACTTCATTACCCTTATTGCTCAATGATGGAGTAAATCAAAATAGAATTACAATTGAACAGCTTGTAAAATTTACTAGTCAAAACGCTGCTCGAATTTTTGGTATGTATCCACAAAAAGGGACACTTGCAAAACATTCTGATGCTGATATAACTATGATTGATTTAAAAAAAGAGAAAAAAGTAACTTCTGAATTATTTGGTGGATTTTCTGATTATATTGTATATGAGGGACGAAATCTGAAAGGATGGCCTGTTAAGACTATGGTGCGAGGAGAATTAGTTGCAGAAAATTTTGAAGTAATTGGCAAACTTGGTCATGGTAAACATGTTTCAAGAACTGTAATTTCTAAATAATTTCAAATTTACCGTTTGTATTTGCTTTGTAAATTATATCTGGCTTTCTTAGAAAAATTCCTGATTCTAAAACACCTGTTGTTTGTTTAATTTTTTGTGTTAGTGTTTTTGGATTACTGATTATTCCAAAGTCACAATCTAAAATTATGTTGCCATTCTCTGTAAAGAATGGGTAACCTCTATCCAATGAGCGTATTTTAGATTTACCTCCTAATTTTTTAATAGAATTAATTACTGAATTTCTTGCTAATGGATGAATTTCAATTGGTACCGTTCTCGTAAATTTTTTAACAAATTTTGTCTTATCTGCCATTACAACTACTTTTTTTGCAAGACTAAACAAAATATTTTCTCGTAATAATGCTCCACCTCCACCTTTGATGACATATTTATCAGAATCAATTTGATCTGCACCATCAAATACAATGTCAATATGGTTAACTTGATCAGATTCTATTAATAATATGCCTGCTTTTTCTGCAACTAATTTAATTTGCAATGATGTTGGAATTCCTTTAATGTTATAATTTTTTAATTTAATTAATTTTGCAAGTGATTTTACTAATGCTGTTGCAGCTCTACCACTACCTAGTCCAATTACTTGATTATTTTTTATTAATTTCAATGCATCATTTGATACTGCATCCATGGCATCATCGTAAGACAATTATTCTACCTCTGCTTGATCAAGTTTTGATAAAACTCTCATAATATCGCTCTTGATTTTATCTAAATCATCTGTATCCTCATCTATATCCTCATCACTTATTGATACTTTTGATTTTTCTTGTGGTTCTGGAAGTGCTTTATATTCTGTTATTTTTGCAACTTCTTTATCTAAATCTGGTTTAGTTTCAAATGTAGGTTTTGGTGTTATTGATTGAATAATTTCTATTTTGTCTTCTACTTTTATTTTTGGCTGAACAGTCTCTGCTACTATTTCTTCTTTAGGTTTAATAAATTCTGTTTGAAATATTTTTGGTTGTGGCATTATTTTTGCAACTTCTTTTTTCTCAAATAGTGGGAATTTTGTTTCAGTTTTTGAAATATTTGTTAAAGTTGTTAATTCAAATGATTGTCTTGATTTTGTCGGTGGGATTGTAATTGGATTTATTTTTGTCTCTTTTGGTTTTTCAAAATTAAATTCATCTTTAATTGATTTTGAAATTTGTTGTTTAATTTCTTCTTTCTCTTGTTTAATTTCAGATGTTTGAATTTTTGAATTTGATATTTTTGTTGATAGTTCATATAATCTATCATCTAATTTTGACAATTTTTGATCCATTAAACTAATCAAACCATCCCCAACTGGACCTAAATCTGGATGATTACTTGCTTGTTCAAGTTTTTCTAGTTTAGCTAAGATAATCCCTAACTGATGTTGATATTTTAGTAATAGTTTATTTTTTTGAATTTTAGAAAATTCATTTTCTGTTTGATATAATCTGGAAATAGTTTTAGTAAGAATATCTTTTTCAATTTTTAAAAAGCTGATTTGATTTTTAATCTGTGAACTAGCACCTAGACTTAACAATTGATTTTTGTCTCTAGGCATTCTTCGAACGGCAACTGCTGTTGCAACACCTGCTAATGAACTAAGAATTAAAACAATCTCTTGCATCTATGTGTACCATTTAATCCAAGAGTATTTTCTTCTCTTAGCTTCTGGGAATCCACAACTTGCGCATTGATGATGACGTTTATGAAGTGAATTTTTACCGCATCTTCTACATCTAATATGGACTTTCTTTTTTGTAAATCCTCCCATAGAAGTTGTACCCTTAGTCATTGCAAATCACCTAATTTTGTGGTGGTGGAGGGGATATCATAACAACATTATCTCCCCTAACTACAATTGAACCGAGACTTATTGGCTCGCCTTCAGCAGGTACTTCTTCTGAAGATTCGAGTAGCAAATTCATGTGTTGGTCAAAACCTAGAAGATTACCTCTAATGGTCTTACTTCCTTTGAGTTTTATTAATACGATCTGATTAATACTCTCATCCAATACTTTCACTGCCATATCAACGGACATCTATATCACTCATTGAGTATGATGTAAAGGGATTATATTAAAATATCATCTGCTCCTATTATTGACTATCCGTAAGGTAAGTTTGACACTTTTTTGATAAATTTTCTATAATTTCGTTTAAAATCTTATTTCCATCTTTTTTTGTTGCTTTTCTAGGATCTCCCCAAACTCCATTTTTTGTAGCTTTTGGAAATGATTTATTTGCTAATTTTCCAATTTTTAATATTTCTTGTTTTGTCATTTTCTCTGTGGTTAATCCTTTTTTAGCTAATTTCATTTTAACATTTTTTGAAATTACTAGCATTAGAGATGTTTCTACAAATCCTGCATGATCAAAATCTCTATCCATAAAATGCCAATAAGACAACGGAAAAACTTTAAGTTTATTTTTTAATATTTTGTGTAATTTTATATCAATATTTTTAATTGATTTTAAATTCCCATGGTGCCCATTAATTATGAAAACTGTTTTGATATTATTTTCTAATAATGATGTGCACAAATCTATTAGAATTGTACGTAATGTTGACTCTCTTATACTAATATTGAAAAATGGCGCATGTTCAAATGAAATTCCATATGTTATAGTTGGAAGTAACAAATATCCTTTTTTATCAGCTATTTTTTTTGCAACTTCAGATACTATATCTGAATCAGTTGAAATTGGTAGGTGTGGACCATGCTGTTCAATTGATCCAATTGGAATAATTGCTATATGTTTTTTATTTTTAATTAAATTTCTAAGAACTGGATCAAATTGAGTTTTAATATCTACCATATTATTCACTTTGATTTAATATGGACTTTCCTCCAACGTACTTCTAATTTATTTTCAAGATGCATTTTAGTTGCTTTGAGTAATGTATTTGCTTCAAGTTTTTGTCCTTTTATTTTTATTTTTTCTAATGTGTCGTTTGGATTTACTTTAACTGCATCTTGAAAAATAATTGGTCCTTGATCTAAATTTTCTGTTACATAGTGTGATGTTACGCCAACAATTTTTGTACCTCTTTCATAAGCTTGAGCATATGCTGATGCACCGGGAAATGCAGGCAATAATGATGGGTGTATGTTAATAATTCTATTTGGATATCTCCAAACAAAATTAGGACTAAGTATTCTCATATATCTTGCAAGTACAATTAAATCAATACTATATTTTTTACAAATTTGAATAATTTGCTCTTCTGCCTTTACTTGATTTTTCTCATCAACTATAATAAATGGAATTTTTGCTTTTTTTGCAATTATTTCTAATGATTTTTCTGTACCTATAATTACTGAAATTTTACCTTTGAGTGATTTTCTATTTCTAATAAATGTCTGAATACAAAGCGGTTCTTTTGTTACAAATACTGCCATATTTTTTTCTAAATTAGTCTCATGATGTGTATTTACGTCCATTTTTTCTTTTTTTGATAATTTTTGAATTTCTATATCAAATTTTTTTACATCTAATTTTTTAGAAAATGAAACTTCTAGATACATCCCAAAAATTCTTTTGATTACATTTTGATCCACTTTTTCAATATTTCCACCTTTAGAAAATGCAAAATTAGTAAATGCCGCTACAATTCCTTCTCTATCTTTACCTACAATTGTTATTCCAACTACTGTTTTTCTCATGACTTTGTATGTTGAAGTTTTTCTTATTAATAATAATTTATAGAAACTACCTGGTGCGGGAGGTGGGATTCGAACCCACGAACTCCTAAGAGATAGGGTCCTAAGCCCTACGCCTTTGACCAGGCTGGGCGACTCCCGCAACGACCTATCCATTAAACACAAATTTATCTATTATTGAGTAAAAATATGGCAAAATTTTTTGGAACCAATGGAATTCGAGGAGTATTTTCTGAAGATTTTACATTAGAATTTGTTCATGATATGACTTTGGCCCTTGGAACTTATTTTGAAAAAGGGCCTATTTTGATTGGTTATGATGGCAGAGAATCTAGTCCTGTAATTTGTAAAATTATTACTTCAACTCTTAATTCTATAGGGATTGACTGTAATGTCACTGGAATTGTTCCAACACCATGTCTTGAATTTGCAGTAAAGACTCTTGGCTATTCTGGTGGAATTATGATTACTGCTTCTCATAATCCACCCCAATACAATGGAATTAAACCTGCAGCAAGTGACGGGGTTGAAATTTCTCGTGAAGATGAATTAATTATTGAAGATATTTATTTAAAAAAAACTTGGATAACAAATCCTGAAAAATGGGGTGTTACCGGAGAAGAAACTAGAGCAATTGAAACTTATCTCACTGGAATTGTATCACAAATTGATTCTAAACTTATAGAATCAAAATCTTTTAAAGTTGTTTTAGATTTAGGAAATGGTGCACAAATTGTTTCTGCACCAAATTTTTGTGAAATTATAAAATGTAAAACCATTCTTGTTAATGAAACCATTGATGGAATGTTTCCAGGACGTGGTTCTGAACCTACACCACAAAATCTTTCAATTCTTTCAAAAACTGTAATAGAAAATAAAGCTGATTTTGGAATTGCATTTGATGGTGATGGTGATAGAAGTATTTTTTGTGATGATCTTGGAAATATTTTAACTGGTGATAAATCTGCACTGATACTTATTCAGCATATTTTAAATAAAAATCCAAATTCTTTAGTAGTTACTTGTTTGAATTCTAGTTCAAATACTGAATTAATTGCTAAAAAATATAATTCAAAAGTCATTCGTACTAAAGTAGGAAGTGTTGAAGTTTCAAGAAAAATGGTTTCAACTAATGCTTTAATTGGATTTGAAGAAAATGGTGGATTCATGTTTGGTAAACACAATCAAGTTCGAGATGGATGTATGAGTTTGGCATTAATGTTTGATTTTTTAGCAACTACCCATAATTCGTTATCTAAAGAAATTTCTAAATTACCATTATCTTTTACTACAAAGGATAAATTGAAATGTTCTTCTGATGATGTTGATAAAGTGATTTTATCATTAAAAGAAGAATTTCTAAATTCTGATATTTCTGATGGTATCAAAATTACTATTGATTCTAAAAATTGGGTTATGATAAGACCCAGTGGAACTGAACCCATCATTAGAATTTATGCTGAATCTGAAAGTCAAGCGAACTTGGAGGTTTTGATGTTTAAATTTCTGCAAAAAGTAAAGAATATTATTTCCAGATAACACTTTTAATACCAAACACATTATGCGATATTACTATGGGAAAAGCCTACTATGTAAAATTTGAAACCCCTGAAGATTTGGTTAGTCCGATCTTAGAAGCTGTTAGGGTTGCATCAACTACCGGTAAAGTCAAAAAAGGAACAAATGAAGCAACAAAGGCTATTGAACGTGGTACTAGTAAATTAATTGTAATTGCTGAAGATGTTGAACCTCCAGAGGTTGTAGCACATCTTCCAATTCTATGTGAGGAACAAGGTGCAGCATATGCATTTGTTCCAAGTAAATCAGAATTAGGCAAGTCATTAGGTATTGATATTACTTCAGCCGCTGCAGCAATTTTAGATGCTGGCGATGCACAACACATCGTCGACCAAGTTATAACTAAAATTGCTGAACTTAAAGGCGGTAAGACTGCAGAATGAGTTCAACTGAAGAAGTAGTAGAATCTCAAATTATTCAAATTGTAGGTAGAACTGGAATTGCTGGTGAAGTTATTCAAGTTAGAGTTAAAGTTCTTACTGGTAAGGATAAAGGAAGAATTCTTACAAGAAATGTAAAAGGTTCTGTTAGAATGAATGAAATTTTAATGTTAAGAGAAACAGAACGGGAAGCAAAGAAAATTAAATAGGTGATTATGTATGAGTCTTTTAGTTAAACCATGTAGTTTTTGTGATAGACCTGTAGCTAAAGGTTCTGGAACAATGTTCGCTAAAAATGATGGAACTGTTTTATGGTTTTGTTCAGCAAAATGTAAAAAAAATGCATTGGTTCTAAAACGTGATCCAAGAAAATTGAAGTGGACTAAGAAATTCGTGAAAGGCGGAATTCGAAAGAATTAGAATTGTCTGAACAATCATTATTTATTGTAAAACCTGACGCTGTAGCTAGAAATTTAGTTGGAGAAGTTATATGCCGATTTGAAAAAAAAGGATTCAAACTTTTAAAATTAAAGATGTTTACATTTACTCAAGTACAAGCTGAGAATTTTTATGGTGTTCATAAAGATAAACCATTCTTTGGTGAACTAACATCATTTATCACATCCGGACCAGTTGTAGCAGCTATCATTGAAGGTAATAATGCAATTGCTACTACGAGGATTATGATTGGGGCTACAAAATCTTTTGAAGCAGATCCTGGTTCAATTAGAGGTGACTTTGGATTGGGATTTAGTGAAAATATTATCCATGCATCCGATTCTCAAGAAAGTTTTGATCATGAATCGAGGGTAGCATTTGAGTGATTTGATTTGCAAATTCGTCAACCTATAGTTGCGGTTCTTGGTCACGTAGATTCTGGAAAAACATCTCTACTGGATAGAATACGTGGTACCGGTGTACAAGGTAGAGAAGCAGGTGGAATTACTCAACATATTGGTGCTAGCTTTCTTCCATCTGATACAATTAAAGAAATGTGTGGTCCACTGTACAAAAATTTAGAAAAATCAGAACATAAAGTTCCTGGAATATTGGTTATTGATACTCCTGGACACGAAGTATTCACTAATCTTCGTTCTAGAGGTGGTTCAGCTGCTGATATTGCAATATTGGTAGTTGATGTCAATCGTGGATTTCAACCACAAACAAATGAAAGTTTAAAAATTTTACAAAGTAGAAAAGTTCCATTTCTTGTTGCATTAAACAAATGTGATCAAATTTCTGGATGGAGAAAATCTGAAACTAAATTTATTTCCCAGGCAATTAAAGAACAAGATGCATCTGTACAAGCTGATTTAGATCAAAAACTCTATGATGTTGTAGGTACATTATCTATCTTAGGATACAAGTCTGAGGCATTTTACCGTATTAAGGATTTTAAATCTGAAATTGCTATAGTTCCTATATCTGCACGTTCAGGTGTAGGAATCCCTGAATTACTTAGTGTCTTAGTTGGATTAACTCAGCAGTATTTACAACAAAGATTGAATCAGGATGAAAAAGAAACACGTGGTATTGTACTTGAAGTAAAAGATGAAGTTGGATTGGGACAAACTGCAAATGTAATTTTAATTGATGGTACTATCAAAAAAGAAAATAGTATAGTTGTTGCAAAACGTGATGGTGTAATAGTTACAAAACCAAAAGCATTACTTTTACCAAAACCTCTCGACGAAATGCGTGATCCTCGAGATAAATTCAAACCTGTTGATCAAGTTGATGCAGCAGCTGGTCTAAAAATTGCATCACCTGATCTTGAGGGTGTTCTTCCCGGAAGTACTCTTTATGTTGCAAAAAATGCTGAAGAAATTGAAAAATTTACTAAACTTATTGAATCTGAAATGCAATCTGTATTCATTGATACTGAAACTAATGGAATTATTTTAAAATGTGATACTATTGGTTCACTTGAAGCCATAGTTGAAATGTTGAAACGTTCTCAAGTTCCAGTAGCAAAAGCTGACATTGGACCTGTAAATAGAAGAGATGTCATTGAAGCCAAAGCTATCAAAGAAAAAGATAGGCACCTTGGAATAATTTTATCATTTAATGTTAAGGTATTACCTGATGCAAAAGAAGAATCTGAAACAAGTCATATCAAACTATTTGAAGATAGAGTAATTTACAGTTTAATTGATAAATATAATGCTTGGGTTGAAGATGACTCTGCAAATGAAGAAGATGCAATGTTTGCAGAGTTAACACCAATTTCAAAATTCACGTTTATGAAAGGAATGGTATTTCGTAATAATGACCCTGCAGTTTTTGGTGTACGTGTTGACATTGGTAATTTAAAACATAAAATTCCATTTATGAATATGTCTGGAAGAAAAGTAGGAAACATTCATCAACTCCAATTAGATAAAAAAACTGTATCATCTGCAAAAGCAGGTGATGAGGTTGCATGTTCTGTTAAAGATGTTACAATAGGCCGACAAATTTTTGAAGAAGATGTATACTACACATTCCCTCCATCACCTGATGCAAAAAAAATACTTAGTAAATTTCTACATAAACTAAGTAGCGAAGAACAAGAAGTTTTTCATGAAATAGTTAGGATTCAACGTGAAATAGAACCTATGTACGGTTACTAGTTTGAATGTTTTTTACAAATCATATGAATTCCAGGTGCTCCAACTGCTCCCATCATTTTATCTATAATTTTACCTGATTTGAACATGATAAATGTTGGAATTGATTGAACTGCAAATTTTGTTGATATACTTTGATTTTGATCAACATTAACTCTTGCAAATTTTACATTTGGATATTGCTTTTCAAGACTTTCAAATATTGGATGCATTGATTTACAAGGACCACACCATTCTGCCCAAAAATCAACCAAAGTTAGATTTTCAGATGAAATAGTTTGTTCAAAATTAGAGTCGTTTAAATCAATAATTCCGGGTTCAACTTTAGGTTGTGCTTTTTGATTAATCATGGCCTCTAATTTTTTTTGCATAATTTTAGCAATTTCTGGATCTTCAGACAATATGGTTCAAAATTTTGTTGTATTAAAAAATCTATATTTGAAAATTAATCGTCTAATCCTTTAACTGAAATTGCTTCAAATCTTCTTGATTTACAAATTGGACATTGATCAATGTATTTTGTAAAGCTTACAGATGTATATGCAATTCCACAATCCCCACAAATACGGAGATTCCGAGCTAATTTTCCCATATAATTGATGGAAAAGATTATGATTAAAAGTTAACCCTTGTAGGTTACCAAAATTGCCACCATGGCTTTTCAATAATTTTTTCAACGATTGTACATACACCATTGATTAATTTTGTCCCATCTCCACAAAGTCCAAATTCTGGTTCTTCTAACCCAACTGCTTGATAAATTGAAGAATATTGTGAATAATTCTCATCAAACCATTTTTTGTATGTTGGTTCATTGTTGTATCTATCAACATAACTTTGTGGATCTTTTGTTGCATTTACAAAGTTCATTGTTGTATCTATCAACATAACTTTGTGGATCTTTTGTTGCATTTACAAAGGAAGCTGGAATTTCTAATGGTTCTTCTAACCCAACTGCTCGATAAATTGAAGAATATTGTGAATAATTCTCATCAAACCATTTTTTGTATGTTGGTTCATTGTTGTATCTATCAACATAACTTTGTGGATCTTTTGTTGCATTTACAAATGAAGCAACTACATCTGCCTTTGGTTCTGCCTTTGGTTCTGCCTTTGGTTCTGCCTTTGGTTCTGCCTTTGGTTCTATTACTGGTTCATCATATGCTTTTTTTACTGTTATTGAAATATTTTCTCTATCTTCTTGATTATTAGCTTTAACAATAATATCAAAATTATAAATTACATCCTTAAAACTTCCATAAGATTTTGATGGAGTCCAAACAAATTTTCCGGTTACTGAATCAATTGTAGCACCTGTAATCGTATTTTTTAAATTTGTAGTTATATTTTCTAAACTATATACTGCATCTATAATTGAACTATCTGTTACACTAGCTGTAAAAGTAATGGTTCTTTCTACTTCTACTATTTTATCTTGAATTGAATTTAATTGTAATACGTATTTTGTTGGTTCTATAACTTTATTCCCATCAAATTCAAGAGAAATAATTTTACCATTGTCTTTCTGAATTGTAAATGCTGTAAATTGATATGTACCAATTATTGAAAAGAAATCATCTACATTTTTCGGTACTGTTTCAAACATTCCATCTGAGTTAGACATTGCACTTACTAACATTCTTTCTTTTCCATTTGGATTTGTCATCAACACACTAATCAATTTTCTTCCTTCATCTTCAGTTCCTACAAATACCAATCCTTCATCAACTGTGTAAAATTTTTTTTCAATTGAAAATTCAGTCACTTCTGCATAAACTGGTACTAATATGATCAAAAATAATGATAAAATTCCAAATCCCGCTAATTTTACTTGCATGTTGTTACTTAGAAAGTTGATTTTTAAAAAACAAGCATAATTTTTTCCAGTTTATAGCAAATAATTATTCACAAACTTACAAATCAAGAAGGAATTTCATGTATACATTCTCTTCATTTCTAATCACCATGTCATAAAATGTAGGTGCCTTTATCTCTACTTTGAAATTATGTTTTTTCAAATCAAGGGCCTCACCAAATGCTTTTGCCTTAATTTCATAGAAATCCTTCTTTTCAATTGAAAATTCTATTCTCTTTATTGCAAATCCTTCAGTAATGAGAACAAATGGAATTTCTTCTAACCAACTAAAAAGAAGATAATAGAGATCCTTACCTTGAGCTACAAATTCTTTATTTTCTTTCTCTTCAACTTTATCTTGATCTAATGTTAAATTAATGACTGCATCTGCTGCAACTGAAAATGCTTCTTTTAGATCTTTTGCATTAATTTCAATTATTGCATCTGTTGCATGATCTAGAAATTTGTAACTCAATAATATTTTTTAATTTTCTCTAATTATTAATCTACATAATATGTGTTATTTTACCATCATATCACAATCTTTTAAAATTGCGATACATATTCATTATTTTATGAAAGCAACTTTTTTTGACGGTAAACAAATGATTTTTGATAATAATTACCCTGATCCTGAATTTAATGAAACACTGGTTAGAGTTAATTTGGCTGGAATTTGTGGAACTGATTTAGAAATTTTAAATGGTTACATGAAATATAGTGGAATTTTAGGTCATGAATTTGTTGGAACTGTAGTAAAATCTAACAATTCTAATTTAATCGGTAAGAGAGTTGTAGGTGAAATTAATGCTGGATGTACTAAATGTGATTTTTGTATTCAAGGGATGGAGAGACATTGTCCCTCAAGAACCGTACTTGGAATTTTAAAACGAGATGGAGCATTTACTGAATTTCTTTCATTACCTGAAAAAAATTTACATGTCATTCCTGATTCAATTAGTGATGAACAAGCAGTATTTGTAGAGCCTTTAGCTGCTGCTTTTGAAATTAATGAACAAATATCTTTGAAACCTGAATGGAATGTTGCAGTTGTAGGGGATGGAAGATTAGCTCAATTAATTATTCAAGTTATAAAATTAACCTGCTCTAATATTACATGTTTTGGTAAACATCAAAATAAACTTCAGGGCTTAATTCAATCTGGAATTAAAATAAAAATTGGTATTGAATCTACTGATGAACAACTATTTGATCTGGTAGTGGAAGCTACGGGAAGTAATTCTGGATTTACTGATACCATGAAACTTGTAAAACCCCGTGGCACTGTAGTTTTAAAATCTACAATCACATCGCGAGAAAATCTTGATTTAACTTCCACTATAATTAATGAAATTACTTTAATTGGTTCTAGATGTGGACTATTCAAACCTGCAATTGATGCACTTGCTACAGGCGTTATTTGTGTTAATTCAATGATTGATTGTACTTTTTCTTTGGATAAATTTGAGGATGCAATTATCCATGCAAAAAAACCTGATACCCTGAAAGTTTTTTTAAAACCTTAATTCCATTTTTTTACAAAACTCAATACTCTGCATATTGGATAATCCAATTCCATATATTTGGTATTTTGGACATGTTATGGTAAAAAAGATAAAATTTTTACATTAAACATTTTAAGTCAATTTTAAAAGATTAATCATATTGGACGCAGCAGAAATTTCAATAATCTTGCCTACCTATAACGAATCTAAAAATATTTGTGAAATTTTAGATCACATTAAGAAATCTTTTCCATCTAATTTGAAACTTGAAACTATAGTTGTAGATGATAATTCCCCTGATAACACTGCCAAAATTGCTGAAGATTATTTTCATTCAATTAAAGAAAAATCTAGTCATACAATTAATGTAATTAAACGAAAAGCAAAAAATGGATTAAGTTCTGCAATTCTTAATGGAATTCAAGAATCTTCAGCAAATACAATTGTGGTGATGGATAGTGATTTTTCACATCCTCCAAATCTTATTCCAAAATTAATTGATACAATTAAACAAACTAGATGTGATATTGCAATTGCTTCACGGTATGTGCATGGAGGTTCAATTCAGGGTTGGCCAATTAAAAGAAAATTAATGAGTAAAGTTGCAACTTTAATTGCAAAAAAAGGATTGGGGATAGAATCTAATGATCCTATGTCTGGATTTTTTGCTTTTAAGAAAAATATTCTTAATGGATTAAACTTTGACGCGCTTGGTTACAAAATGCTATTAGAAATTTTAGTTAAAACAAAAGGTGTCAGAATAGAAGAAGTACCCTATACTTTTACTGATAGAGAATTTGGTTCTAGTAAACTTGACACTTCCACCATTTTTAATTATTTTAAATCTGTCTGGAAATTATACAAATATGGAATAACCGTTGAAAAAGATGAATCACGAACATCTGTTAAATTTCTTTCAAAAGCAGCAAGATTTTTTACTGTTGGTGCTTCTGGTCTAGCAATTAATTATTTTACATCTATGCTTTTTTCATTAAATTCTGATATGTGGTATATTCATGCTACTACATTTGGAATAATATTTTCAATTACAAGTAATTTCTTACTAAACAAGTATTGGACATTTGAAGATAGAAATTTTTCTCCAAAACTAACAATTATTCAATATGGAAAATTTATTGCATTTAGCTCTATTGGCGCATTAGTTCAACTTGGCATGGTCTATAATCTTGTAGATCAATGGAGCATATCATACCCAATTTCATTAGTTTTAGCAGTTGGTGTTGCAGCATTTGGCAATTTCTTATTAAACAAGAGATGGACTTTCAAAGAAAAAGTTTGGAGTTAGATTTTTTTAAATTTTTCATTAAATTTTGATATTTGGGCATAAAAATTAATTATTTGTTTAATTTTTTACTCGTAAGGTAATTTAGTGAGATTTTTTGTAATAAAAAAGTGGAACTATTTGATTCATTTTTAATATTTATTGCAGATTTTTTAGGCCAACATCTTTACGAAGGAATATTCTTTGCAGCGTTAATTGAAACTGTGATCCCCCCAATTCCAACTCTTGCAATATTTCCAACAGCTGGATTTTTGGCAGCACAACAAGGAATTTCTTTATTTGGAGTTATTCCAATGATCCTTCTTGGTGGATCTGGTGCTACAATTGGAACAACCGTTATCTATCTAATTGCATTAAAGCTTGGACGTACTGTTTTACTTCGATATTTAAAAAATTTTAGAATTTCTGAAAAAAAATTAGAACGTGTAGAAATATGGTTTGAAAAATATGGTGATAAGGCAGTTTTAATCGGAAGAATGGTTCCAGTAATGCGAGAAATGATTTCAGTACCTGCTGGATTATTAAAAATGAAAATTCCTAAATTTATTTTATTTACTTTTATCGGTTCATGTATTTGGGCATCTATTACTATCCTTGGAGGATATTATTTTGGTGAGGCCATGGGTCTTAGTAACTAATTTTTTATTTTTATCAAAATTCACTCCTACTCTATTTTAAAAACTCCCTAGTGTTTTCTGTTTTTTTTCTTCCCAAATTAATTCCCGCATACCTAAATTTTTTCCTAAAGCATTTGCAGTTGCAGGTCCAAAGCCTTCAAAATGGTTATTTGCCATTACCATTGCAAGTGGAATGTTTGAAATTCCTGCTAATTTTTGTGCCCAATTTTTAATTAATTCTGATTTATTTTTCCTTATTGTGCCAAATTGATTATCTGGAATACTCCTATCTCCAATTAATCTAACATAAACATAATTTGATGTTATTGGCATTGGATTGTTTACGCCTTCTATTACATTCCATACAAGACAATGTTTTTTTTGTTTGAGATAATTCAATGCTTCATCTGTAAACCATGATTCGTGTCTTCCTTCAATTGGATATACAAAATCAGCAGGTAAAATATCGAATAGTTCTTCTAATCTTGGTTTTGCTTCTTCAAAACTTAATGATGGTGGTAACTGTAATACCAACGCTGAAATTTTTTCATGAATTGGTATAAGAGATGTTAAAAATGAAAAAATTTCTGAATTTATTCCTTCTAATCTTTTTTCATGTGTAATGATAGATGGAAATTTTGCTGTAAATTTAAAATGTCTTGGTGTGTTTACATTCCATCTTCTAACCATTTCTTGTGATGGAATTTTATAAAATGTAGAATTTATTTCAGTAATACTAAAAATTTGTGAATAATATTTTAGCCATTCTGAATTTTTTAGATTTTTTGGATAAAAAGTTCCAGACCATCCTTGATAACTCCATCCTGTACACCCAATTTTTATTTCCATATTTTTTTATCTATACTCATCTCCACAATCACCTATTACATCAAACAAATCATTTGCTTTTGTAGTAACTGTAGATATTAATGAAATATCATCTTGTTCTATTTTCAAATCAAAAACTTTACTATTGTCTATTATGTGATCTGTAATTCCTAACCTTGCTCCAATTATTACTCCTGCTACTTGTGGTTTGTCTAGAATAAATTTTGTAGCAATGTTTGCAATGCTACAATTATGTTTTTTTGCTATATTGTTTAAAACTTGAAGTAGTTCTTGAAATAATTGCCATCCTCCCCATACGTCAATCATATTTTTGTAAACTGGCTGTAGTTAAATCTATTCTAGTTGGTTCATCTGTGTTAAGATATTTTTCTGAAAAAAATCCTCCTAACAATGTTCCATATGTAATGATTTGAATTTCATGTTTGATAAAAAATGGAACCATTATTTTTTCTGGTCTTTGATCTAAAATAGAATATTGAACTTGATTTGATATGATTTTAAAACCCTTTTCAATAATTATTTTAATTCTCTTAGTATCAAAATTTGTAAGTCCTAAATGTTTTATTTTCCCTTCATTTTGTAATTTTGATAAATGTTGTAATGCCTCCAGATAACTTGAATCTTGATAATCCCACCAATGAAATTGAAGTAAATCAATACAATCTACATTCATTTTTTTTAATGATTCATCAATATAGTGAGTTACAATGCTGTTACTCATCGGTCCTGAATTTGGAACAAATTTTGTAAACGCTTGAAACTTTTGTTTTGTTTTTTTACTAAATCCTCCAATTAGTGACTCTGCGGGACCATAAATATCTGCAAGATCCCATGTTGTAAAGCCTAATTCTTGATATTTTTCCATATCTTGTATTGCTAATTCAGAATCAATTTGACCATGACCTCCAGCTACCTGCCACATTCCATTTAGAATTCTACAAATTTCTAAATCGTTTCCCAGAATTGTTTTTTCCATATTCATTAATTGTACAAAAAATCTCTCTAAAAAATAGTCACTTTTTAATTATCATCATAAATTATGATTCCTCTATTAAATTACAAATATATTCTACTTTTTAATTATTTAGTAAATTTGATTATTTTGTTTTACAAAGATCTATAAGCTAAGAAAAAACATTTTGATTAGATATGATTACAACTAAAAATTGGTGGGATGATTTTCCTGAACTTGAACAAGATTTAGAAGAAAATATTGTATAATATTATAGAAATATCTAAATCACAACTCTCTAACAGATAAATAACTTGGAATTACCACGTGGAATGAAAGATTTTACAAGATCTGAAACAGAAAATATTGAACATATTAGATCTCATTTTAAACAACTATCAAATTTGTATGGATTTTCATTCATGGATCCTTCCCCAATTGAACTATTATCTACCCTTGAAACTAAATCTGGCCCTGCAATTCGAGATGAAATTTATTATTTTAAAGATAAAGGAGATCGTGAAATTGCATTAAGATTTGATTTTACAATGGGTCTCACAAGATATGCCACATCGCAAAAATCTATGAAACTTCCCGCAAAAATTTCTAGTTTTGGTGGTGTGTTTAGATATGATGAACCTCAAAAAGGACGTTATCGATATTTCCATCAATGGGATCTTGAAATTTACGGTAAATCAAATTTAGAATCAGAATCTGAAATTATTGAATTAACCTCAAGATTGTTTGATTCATTATTACTCAAAAATATCACAATTGATGTTAATCATAGAAATCTTGTTGAATCATACATTAACAAAATTTTTAATTCAAAAGATCCACAATTAGTAGGTGACATGTTACGTGCAGTTGATAAAATTGCAAAAAAATCAAAAGATGAAATAATTAAAGAATTTGAAGATAGATATTCTAGAGATAATTTGGAAAAAATTCTAGAATTTTCACAAATTAAAGGATCAATTAAAGAAGTTGAATCTCTATTTGATGTATCTCAATTGGAATCTTGGAATGAAATTAAAATATTATTTGAATCTCTAGAAAATCGTGGAGTATCTAATGTTAGAATTAATTTTGGAATAGTTAGAGGATTAGATTATTACTCTGGAATTGTTTTTGAAGTATTTGATAAAAATTCTAAACTTGGTGCTTTAGCTGGTGGGGGAAGATATGATACATTAACTAAGGCATTCAAAAGAGATGATATTGGTGCAACTGGAGTTGCCGGTGGAGTTGAAAGAATTATTCTAATTATGGAGGAACAAAATCTTATTTCACAAATTGAACAACCTAGAGTTTCAGTTCTATACATTAACGATGATATGCAAAAAGTTGCACATTCTATTACATCATTACTTCGATTAAATAAAATACCTACTGATATTGATTTAGCAGGAAGAAATTTAAAAAAACAAATGGATATTGCAAATACTGCAAGATTTACCCTTATTGTTGGGCCGCAAGAATTAGAACAAGGAAATATAGTGCTCAAAGATATGAAAACTGGAACTGAAGGAACTATTTCTTTAGAAAAATTAACTGATGATCCAAAATCTATTTTTAATTTAGAAATGCTCTAGTTAAATTCATAATTTCAGAACCACTAGTCATTGAACCTACTACGATGCAATGATTATTTGCTAAAATACCTGATGTGACATATGGAACACCGCCGTTTATTGAAGTTTGTTCAATATTTACAGATAAGAAATCCGCAATAATTTCAATATCTTTTTCTTCTGCTTCTGGATGAATTACGCCGCCTGTATTGTTTGCTTTAAGTGAAACTCCTGATAAATGAGATCCTGCTATCTTTTTTTGAAGTACTTCTACACCCATTACATCTGATATTACTTTACAATCTTCTTTTGATAATGCCGGTGAAACAATTGCTCCTTTATCATTAGCACAAATTATGTTTCCAAGTGCATTAAATTTAGTATCTAAAACTCCTACTTCTAGATCTGTTTCATTTTTTAAATAATCATATTCATCTTGATATGCAGTGGATGGCAACAACACTCCTTTATTGTTCATTACTGATAATGTTCCAATTAACCTAGTGTTGGCAATTGCAGTGTATAGAATTTCTATGTTTAAATATTCTGCTAGTTTGTTTGCTTTAGTTTCTGCAAATCCCATTGGTACTAATCCTATTGTATCGTTAACATTGATGTAAATCCCAATATTTGGCTGTCTATACACATCATACTTGACAATATCCATATCCAGATAACTGATCGTTCAGCGTTATGAACGTAAGGAAATTATTCTTGCCTATTTGATATGTCAATTTCATGTCAATTTGTTAGTTTCAACTAATTGTATGTAGCTTTAAATAATAACTCTCAGAATTCACCTTATGCCAATAGCAGAAAATTTCCCTGAAGGTTTAACGCCAACTGGAAAAATTAACCTAGATGATGGAAATTTCCATATTATGTGGGGTCCAGGTAAAAAAACAAACACTGATGGTTCACAGGCTGAAGTCTTTGCAGATTCAGATGTTGTAGCAGCATATGCTGCAAGAGGAGAAGAACAAGTTCCTCTTGGTGTAAGTGGTACCATGGTTGCAGTAGATTGGGATTCTTGTGTTGCAGATGGTGCATGTATTGAAGCCTGTCCTGTACAAGTATTCCAATGGTATAGAACTGAAAAAGATATTCCAGCAAAAGATATTGTTGGTCAAACCTTTGCCGGAACTGGTAGTGATGTTAAAGATGAACGTAAAGATCTAACTGATAAAGCAGATCCAATCAGAGAACATGATTGTATTTGGTGTATGGCATGCGTATCTGTATGTCCGCCTCAAGCTATCAAAGTCGATCAATCTAATGTTGAAAAACATGAGAGCGCAGCTAAATCTTTGTAAGTATAACTTATTTTTTATATTCATATTTTCTCTTTTTTAATTTAGTCTTGACTAATTTTCTCTAGATTTAAATAATATTCTAAATATACGGAACTAATGGCAGATCTACAAATACCTGAAGACTTTTGTCAACACGGAGATCCTAAAGGAAAAACAAGCCACGGTGATGGTGAAAATTTCCATTATATCTGGGGTGACGGAAGAACAGATGGTGCAGCATTCTCAAACGAAGATGTAAAGGCAGCCTATGCAGAAAGAGGGGAAGAACAAGTTCCTCTTGGAATTCATGGTACTAGCGTTGCAGTCGATTGGGATTCATGTGTAGCAGCTGGTTCATGCATGAGTGTATGTCCAGTTCAAACATTCCAATGGTTTAGAACCGAACAAGATATTCCTGCAGCAAGCTGTATGGATACAACCTTTGAAGGTACTGGTTTAACAGAAATGGATGAAAGATTAGATTATACCGACAAATCACAACCAATCAGAGAACATGATTGTACGGTTTGTATGGCATGTCAAGAAATTTGTCCTGAAGGAGCAATCCTTATTGAATCAGCTAATCAAGAATGGCACGAAAAAGCAGCCGGAACATATGTACTTATGAAATCCAGCGGCAATAATCCACACGCACACGATTAAAGATTTTTTCTTTTTTCTTATTTTTCTATTTATTTATCAACAGATTTTAATCCGTATTTACAAACATTTTTTGCCGAGGTCGCTTAGTTCGGTAGAGCGCGGGCCTTGAGAGCCTGTGTACGCAAGTACGCGGGGGTTCAAATCCCTCTCTCGGCGTTTTTATTTTCCTATTTTTGCTAGTTCTGCAAGCATTGCAGATAATTGAATTTCAGAATTTGCTCCAACTAAAATTCTATAATCATACTTTGCTATTACTTCTAAAATATCTGATAATTTTTCATGTTTAGATTTAAAGACTGCTGAGTTAATGTATTTGAGAAAATCTGATACTGACATTCCATAAACTTTAATCAATTCAATCATTTTCTCTCTTGATTCTGTAATATTGCCTGATAATGCAATTTTTAAAACCTCATCCACATCACTTGTTTTAGTTAAACCTGATGAGACTTTCACAGTTTCTTCAGTAATTTCACCAAGACTTGCAGTTGCTTGCATTAAATTAATTGCATGTCTTAAATCACCTTCTGAATAATCATAAATTGCTTTTAGACCTTTTTTATCTGTCTTTATTTTCTCTTTTTTAGAAATTACTTCTAATCTACCTATGATATCTTCTTCTGATACTGTAGTAAACTTGAATGTAGCACATCTGCTTTGAATTGGGTCAATAATTTTTGAAACATTATTTGCAATTAAAATAAATCTACAAATTTTAGCAGTATCTTCTATGATTCTTCTCAGTGCTGTTTGAGCATCTGAAGTCATCTCATCTGCTTCATCTAAAATAATAATTTTAAATGGTGCATCTGATAATCCTGCAAAACCTGAAAACTTTTTTACTTTTTCTCTAACCATACCTATGCCTCTTTCATCTGAGGCATTTAGCTCTAGAAGATTTCCTTCAATATTATCTCCTAGAATTTGTCTTGTAATGCATAATGCAGTAGTTGTTTTACCTACTCCTGCAGAACCTGAAAACATCAAATGAGGCATATCTGTTGGATCTTTGATTAATGCCTTTAAACTCCCAATAATTTCAGTTTGACCTACAATCTCTGAAATCTCTTTAGGTCGATATTTTTCTACCCACATTCCTGTTGCAGACATATGAATATCAAAACTCTAATCCCACTAATAAATCCGAATTGGTTATTATGATATGCTATATGTTAAAATCAAAACCTACTCTAATGTACACTGTAGTCAGGCTGTAATTAATTAGGATCAAATGATCTCACTAAATTGTTAACAGAATTGATCGATCCGATACTTGAGGATCTAAAATTGATAAGTGATCTCATATGGAAATTGAAAAAATAGAAAAAGTGCATACTATAGGATATAGGCTAAAGGATGCTAAAGTTACAGTTAATCAGGATTTTAAGTACAATATTGCTGGTATCAAAATTGAAGGTATTCAGGGTGATACAAACAACATGCCTCAATGGATTGGAAAAATCCTGAATGATAGTGGTGTGGGTACGCTAGATTCACTTGATATGATTACTCAATTAAAACAAGCATTATCTAAAGAAAAAATGGTTGGAGAATACCAATTATCTACATTAGAACCTCATTTTTATATCAAATTAAAAGAATCCATAAAAGAATTTGATCGTAATGATTTTGATCAAGTTGAAAGCATATTGTTAGAGTTATTCCGAATGAGAAGAGGTAAAATTGTAAAGCTTGCAGATTCTATTAAACTAAATTCTGATATTTACAAACAACTAACCGTTGAAGAAAATATTTTCTATAAAACTATCTATGATAATAGCAAAGAATTTGAAAATCAAGTAAGAGGAACTAGAAATGAGTAATACTCAAACTAGTACATTTACTGATTCTGCATTATCAGATAAAGTAAAACAATTTTTAACTAGATTCAAGGATAAACAAGGAAATTACACATACGTTGATGCAATTGATTCAATGATGCCAAAAAATGCAAAATATATTGTAGTTGATTATAATGATCTTGTAACTGAACCTGAAATAGAAATTATATTTTCTGAAAACCCCGATAGAATTTTTGATGCTTTTGGAAGAGCGATTAAAGAAGCATTACAAACAAGATTTCCAGGTTATGCTGAAAAAATTAAGGAAGAAGTTCGTGTAAGAATAGCTAATTTTCCATTAGAGCGAAGTTTAAGACAAATCAATGCTGAAACGATTGGAAATATCACCAGTGTTTCAGGAATGGTTGTTAGAGCCTCAGAAGTAAAACCACTCGCAAAAGAATTAGTTTTTAGTTGTCCTGATGAGCATATTACAAAAATAATTCAACTACAAGGAATGGATGCAAAAATACCTGTAATTTGTGATAACCCTAGTTGTAAACAACGAGATTTTGAATTAAAACCTGAAGTAAGTAAGTTTATAGATTTTCAAATTCTTAGATTACAAGAACTTCCTGAAGATTTACCTCCGGGACAATTACCTCACTATGTTGATGTCACAATTAGGCAGGATTTAGTTGATAATGCAAGACCTGGAGACAGAATTATTCTTACAGGTGTAGTCAGAGTAGAACAAGAGTCTGTTGCCGGTGTTCAAAGAGGTCATAGTGGATTGTATAGATTAAGAATTGAAGGTAACAATATTGAATTTTTAAGTGGCCGTGGTTCTAAAACTGATAGAAAAATTGGCAGAGAAGAAATTTCTCCAGAAGATGAAAAACGAATTAAATCTCTTAGTCAAAGTTCTGATGTTTATCAAAGATTGATAGATTCATTTGCTCCACACATACAAGGTCAATCTTTAATCAAAGAAGCTATTCTCTTACTTATTGTCGGTTCTAATCAAAGAATCTTGGGTGATGGTAGTAAAATTAGAGGTGACATTAATGTATTTTTAGTTGGAGATCCTGGTACTGCAAAAAGTGAAATGTTAAAATTCTGTGCAAGAATTGCACCACGAGGTTTGTATACTTCTGGTAGAGGTTCCACAGCTGCAGGACTTACAGCTGCTGTAGTTCGTGATAAATCTGGAATTATGATGTTAGAAGCAGGAGCAGTTGTACTTGGTGATCAAGGTTTAGTTAGCATAGATGAATTTGATAAAATGAAACCTGAAGATAGAAGTGCACTACACGAAGTTATGGAACAACAATCTGCAAGTATTGCAAAAGGTGGAATTGTAGCTACATTAAATGCTAGGACATCTATTTTGGCTGCAGCAAACCCTATGTATGGAAAATATGATCCATTCAAAAATATCACAGAAAATGTAAATTTACCTATTCCGCTATTAACAAGATTTGATTTGATTTTTGTTGTTAGGGATATTCCTAGTAAAGAAAAAGATACAAAAATTGCAACACACATCATTCGAAGAAATACTAACTCTGGAACTGATAAAAAATCTGTAATTGAAGTTGATTTGTTAACAAAATATCTTTCATATGCAAAACGTGGTGCCCCTGAATTAACAAAAGAAGCTGAAGCAAAAATTCTTGATTATTATTTACAGATGAGAAATGTAGAATCTGAAGAAATGATTACTGTAACTCCCAGACAATTGGAAGGAATTATTAGACTTTCAACTGCCAGGGCTAGATTACTCATGAAAGATAAAGTTGAAGAGGAAGATGCTAACCGTGCAATATTTCTAATTCAAAGCATGCTTCAAGATGCTGGTGTTGACGTTAATACTGGTAAAGTTGATCTTGGTGTTTTACAAGGAAGGCCTAGAAGTGAGGTTTCAAAAATGCAATTATTTATGGATGTATTAAAAAGTCTTGAAGGTGATAATAAAGTTCCAGTTGAAGAAAGAGCATTTGTAAAAGAACTTGAAAAAAGTGAAAAATTTAGTGAAGAGGAAGCAAGAAATTACATTAGACGAATGCTTAGAGAAGCATCTATTTATGAATCAAAACCTGGTCATTATAATCGAGTATGAAAATAGATACACTAGCACTCCCAGACTCTGCAATTAATTTTTTAAAATCACAAGGGTATGAAAAATTGTATCCGCCACAAGCTGATAGTGTTAAGTTTGGATTATTGGATGGAAAAAGTATTTTAGTTTCTGCACCTACTGCTAGTGGAAAAACTTTGATTGCAATGCTTGCAATGCTTAGTTACCTTTCAAAAAATAATGGCAAGGTAGTTTATCTTAGTCCATTACGTGCATTAGCTGCTGAGAAATTTACAGAGTTTAAAAAATTAGAAAAAATTTTAATTGGTAAAAAAATTAAAATTGGTATTTCCACTGGAGATTTTGAACATATTGAAAAAAATTTAGAAAATAGTAACGTGTTGATTTTAACAAATGAAAAAATGGATTCTATAATTAGACATGGTGCTGAATGGATTGAAGAAATTGGTTTAGTGATATCTGATGAAGTTCATCTCATTGGAGATGAGAGTAGAGGGCCAACTCTTGAAATGATTTTAACTCATTTAAAATTATTAGATACTAAACCTCAAATTGTTGGTCTTAGTGCAACAATAACTAATTCTGATGAAATTGCAAAATGGCTTGATTGCAAATTAGTAAAAAATGATTGGAGGCCAGTTCCATTATCTGAAGGAGTATGTGATGGAGGACAAGTTACAATGAGTGATGGTAAAACATTTGAGGTTAAACCTAGTTTGAGGGGAATTCCAATTGATTTAGGCGTACAATGTGTTCAAGAAGGTGGCCAATCTCTAGTTTTTGCAGCAACTAGGGTAAGTTCAAAATCACTTGCAACAAAAGCATCTGATATTATTTCACAGTTCTTACAAAAAAAAGAATTAACCGTATTAGAAAAAACATCAAAACAAATCCTTGCAGAAAATGAACACACGGAAATTGTAAAAACTTTGGCAATTCTTGTAAAAAAAGGAGTTGCATTTCATCATGCAGGATTAAATCAAAAATGTAGAGAAATTGTAGAAAAAGAATTTCGTAATGGTAATATCAAATTATTATCCTCAACTCCAACCTTAGCTGCTGGTGTCAATCTTCCAGCAAGACGAGTTGTAATTTCAAATATCAATAGATACAATGCAAAAATTGGTGCAAATAGACCAATTAGTATTTTAGAGTATAAACAACTTTGTGGTAGAGCTGGAAGACCACAATACGATGATTACGGTGAATCTATTATTGTTGGAAATGGTAACACTGAAGATTTAACTGAATATTATATTCATGGTGAACCAGAACCTATAGTTTCAAAAATTACTGAGGATAAATCTCTTAGAACACATATTCTAAGTGTAATTGTTATACATCCTGGAATAAAAAAAGAAGAACTCCTTGAATTCTTTTTACAAACATTGGGTGGATTACAATCTTCAAAAGCTACGCTAAGTTTTGCAATTAACATTTCTTTACGTTTTCTTTCTTCTCAACAATTAATAATTAAAAAAGGTGATCGGTATGCTGGAACTGCATTTGGAAAAAAGACCTCAATGCTTTACATTGATCCACTCACTGCAACATACTTTAGAGATGCAATAGATAATGTATCTAACCAACGAAAACATACTTTTGGATTTTTACATTTAATGATAAATTGTGAAGAATTTTTTCCTAAATTTTCACTTCGAAATAAAGACTATGAATCAACTAGTCTGATGATTGAAAATCATTCTTCAGAATTAATTGAACCTATTTCTGAATATGATTGCTCTAGAAGTCTTTTGGCTTTACAAATGTGGATCACTGAATCTAGTGAACTTTCTCTATCTGATACTCTTGGAATTGAGGCTGGAGATATGCATAGAATGGTAGAAAATGCAAATTGGCTATCCTATTGTTTAAGAGAGATTGCTAAGCATATTGATAGACCTGATTTACTTGAAGAATTAAATGATTTAAGAAAAAGAGTAGTTTATGGGATTAGAGAGGAATTACTAGATTTGGTACGTGTAAAAGGAATTGGAAGGGTTAGAGCCCGTGTATTGTTTAAACATAACATAAAAAATCTCGATGATTTAGAAAAAATTCCTACCCATAAATTGGGAGAAATTGATAAAATTGGTTTAACCGTTGCCAATAACATAAAAGCTGAATTAAAGAAGGTCAGATATTGATTGAATTAATTATTCCTGCAATAATTTCTTGCATACTTGCATTTTCTGTAGTTTATTTCACTACTCCGCCATTGATCAAAATTTTAGTAAAAAATAATTTTACCGTAAAAGATATGAATAAAAAAGAAAGTATAATGGTTGCAAGACCTGGTGGAATATCTATAATATTGGGAATTATTGTTTCAGAGATTGTTCTTTATGGATTTTTTCAACTTAATGAAATTCTTGCAATAATAATTACAACTACTGCAGCATTTCTAATTGGTTATGTTGATGATAGAAAAGTAATGGGTGGTTGGTTTAAACCTGTAACTCTTGTAATTGCAGCACTTCCAATTATTTTTCTGGGTGCATATGATTCATCCCTTACATTTCCATTATTTGGTAATGTAGAAATTCCATTATTGTATATTGGATTAATAATTTTTATGATTCCTATAACTGGAAATACAATTAATTCTATTGATGTTCTAAATGGTGTTGCTAGTGGATTTATGGTCATTGCAAGTTTCACCTTGTCTATCTGTTTATTTATTTTAGAAAATTATGAAATTGCTATTGTTAGTTTACCTTTAGGCTTTGTTTCATTAGCATTTTATAAATATCATAAAATACCTAGCAAGATTTTTCCTGGAGATTCTGGAGCATTAACATTTGGTGCTATGTATGGCGTAATTGCAATTATTGGAGGTGTTGAAATTATTGCAGCCATTATACTCTTACCTGCTATAATCAATTCCTTTTTGTTTTTATCAAGCGTAAAACGAATAGTTGAACATAGACAAATCACAGGTAAACCTGTAGAACATACTGATGATTTTAAACTAAAAGCAACTAATGATAAAACAGCTCCCGTAACTCTAGTAAGATTAATTCTTGCAGGTGGCCCTTTATCTGAAAAACAAGTTGGATTTGAAATTTTCAAACTTGCAATATTTTCAGGAATTTTAGCTATCATTACTGCATTTATGATGGGTGTTTCTCTTTGAAATCTGGAATTTATGGTTTCTTATTTGCAATGTGGGCTTTGATAATTCTTGGAGGTGGAATAATAGTTGTTTTGTTGGGTCCATTTACTATTCAACAATTTGGTAATTTTCATTGGATAATTACATCAGGAATTAAAGTAACTATTGCTTTATTATTAGTTATAATCTGGATTTTAATTTTATCTAAATTAAAAAATTATATTTTTAAAAAAGAATTAAAATTCTAACTCTCTATCCATTTTTTCCTTTTTTTATCATATTCTTCTCTACTATATCTTAAAAAAGCTGGTGACCCTGCAACAACAGTATTTTCATCAACATCTCTTGTTACAATTGCACCCATTGCAACAACACTATTTTTTCCAATTGTAATTCCTGCTTTAATTACTGCACGTGCACCAATTATCGCATTATCTTCAATTGTAACTCCTACCATTTTATTACACATTGGATATGGATCATTTGTTAAAACAACTGCTGGACCAATAAACACATTTTTTCCAATTCTAGATAATGGTGGAATGTATGCCTGTCCTTCAATTTTTGTATTATCGCCAATTTTTACATCATAATCAATATGTGCAAGGGATCCAATTTTTACATTATCGCCAATTTCAACATTATCTCCTACATATGCAAAATGCCAGATTTGGACATTTTTCCCAATTTTTGCTTTTTCAGAAATAAAATTTGTAACCATTATCTTACAAATGCCATGGATTTGCCTTTGTAATAATTTTTTCAGGTAATTTGTCTTTATTATTTTTTAAAAACTCAATTTCATGTTTTTTGTCTCTAAGATCATCAGGTAACATTATTGGAATTTCCTCCATAATTGGATAAAACCTAGAACATTTTGGACAAAATATTGCACCCTCAATTATCACACCATCTTTTTCTTTAATTTCAAATAACTCTAAAGGATAATTCTTGTCTATTGGACATGCTAGTATTTCCATCATTGTTTTATTCATTTTAAATCCAGATAAATTGGGGTTCCTTTTTGACTAGATAAAAGTGCCGCTTCTGCAATTTTTGTAACATTTACTGCTTCTTGTGATTTAACAATTTGTTTAGTTTTATCCATAATGGAATCTAAGAAATTTTGAATTTCTAACATTAATGGCTCTTGTTTTTCATTTTTGATAGTTTGAGACTCTTTTTCTTTTTCAATTATAATTTCTTGACTAAGAAAATCAGATGAAATAATTGCTTCTGTACAGACTGCACTAAATTTTCTAACTTTTTTTGGTGTAATCCAATTTGATGAAATAATTGCAACTTTGTTATTTTTATATCCTAACATAATACTTGCAAAATCTTCATGTTCATGTTTAATTTTTCCTGCACGTGCAAAAACTACTTGAGGCATATCATTAAACAACCAATTTGCAGTGTCTATGTCATGAACTGAAGTATCATAGATAATTCCAACATCTTTGATATGCAATGGCATTCTATTTTCTCTATGAAATTCAAGCATAACTAGATCTCCATATTTTTTTCCATCAACTATTTTTTTTACAACATCCACTGCAGGATTAAATCTTTCAATATACCCGCATGTAAGAATAACTTTGTTTTTTTCTGCAAGTTTAACAAGTTTTTCACCATCTTCAGATTTGTATGTCATTGGCTTTTCTACAAAAACATGTTTTTTAGCTTCCAACAATTTCATTGCAATTTCTGTATGTGTTGATGTGGGTGTTACAACAAATGCACCATCAAATTCTTCAGAATTTAATAATTCATCTAATGATTGATAATAATTTACACCGTATTTTTCTCCATATTCCTTACTTTTTTCATGATTAGCATCACATATGGCTACAAGTACGCCCAACTCTGATAAAATTCTAGTATGGTTTTTGCCCCATCCGCCCGTTCCAATTTGCACAATTTTCATTTAATATACCTCTGTTAACCAATGAGCATAATCTATATTTTTATTCATTACGATATCTAAATATTCTTGCATCATTTTTTTTGTAATGTCTCCTGGTTTTCCATCACCTATTTTTTTAGAATCCATGGAAATTACTGGTGTAATTTCTGCAGCTGTACCTGTTAGAAAAATCTCATCTGAAATTATTAGTTCACTTCTTGTAAAGTTTCGTTCAACCACATCTATGTCTAAATCTTTTCCAATTTTGAGTATTGCATCTCTAGTTATACCTTCTAATGCTGAAGATGATAATGACGGTGTAATTAATTGACCATCTTTTACAATGAATATATTTTCCCCTGGTGCCTCACTTACATTTCCATCCTGATCAAGTAGAATTGCTTCATCTACACCATTTCTTTTTGCTTCTTGTGTTGCAATAATTGAATTTAGATAATTTCCACCCATTTTTGCTTGTGTTGGTGTAGAATTATCTGAGAATTTTCTCCAAGATACTATTGCTGCAGTAATTCCATTTTTATTAAATAAATCTCCAAACGGAAATGTAAAAATTGCAACATTTGTTGGAGCTTTTTCTGTTACATGAAGACTAATTCCATAATCTCCAACAAAATAAAATGGTCTAATGTAACATGATTTTTTAATCTTATTTTTTTTACAAATACCAATTACTGCATTAGTAATTTCACTATCTGTAAAATTTAATGAAATATTATAAAATTGACCTGATTTTCTAAATCGTTTTACATGTTCTTCTAATCTAAATACATGTAGATTTTCCCCATTCCAATATGCTCTAATCCCTTCAAAAACTGATGTTCCATAATGGATAGCATGAGTGGTTATTGGGACTTGTGCTTTTTCTGCGGGCATGTATTTTCCATCAAACCAAACATATTTTGAAAGGGGTAGTTTCATATCCAATTTTTAGATGATCACTATTAATTTATTTTCAATTAATTTTCATGATTACATATTGCTTGATAAAATAATTATTTTTTTGACCAACCTTCTTTAGGAAATTTCATTCCTAGTACTCTTGTAGTCCTATCTTCCATAGATGCATATTTTTCTACTGTTTTCCATTCCTCCTCAATTATTTTAGATATGCCTTCAGGAACATCTTCTTTCCATGATGATTTTTTACCTTGTGCTGCATCGTACAATTTTTCTTTTACTGATGCTGCAGAAAGAGATTTTCTTTCACCAATTTTTGGTTTTAGTCTATAAAATTTCAACATATATCCTTCAGCTTTATCTCCAGTATATGAAAAATATTTTCCTTCAACACCATTGAGAATTTGTTTTTTTAATCTCCATGACTTTGGTGTCAATAAAGGCGGTAGATATTTTTTAAATGGTGCCAAAAATGAATAATCCTCTGTAATTTCTATTGAATTACCAAAAACTGACATTAGCATTTTTTTCCTAGATTCAAAATTAAATGGAAAACTTTTACTATTAACTTCCTTATCATCACACTTGAAAATAACTGGCATGACTTTTACAATGTCTGCCTCTTTTTTCAATTCTTTAATGATCTCTACATGAGCATTTGTTACTGGATTTAGATGTGCAAGGTATAGTGCTGTTATCAATTATAATTGCTAAATAATTCTTATATTTCAATGATTAATTTTTAGAATAATTGTCTATCCGTATGACTCATACTTTACTTCAAAGCTACCATCTTCACGTTTATCGTGCTCTGTGATGAATCCTTTTGGCTTTAGAAAGTCCATTACCCCATCAATGGTTCCTTGCCAACCACAAACATAGAAAATGGTATTTTGTTGAGTAATTTTACCTTCAATTAATTCCTCTAATGGTGATGCACCTTCAGTTCTAGGTCTTAGAAATGTTTCAACTCTACCTGTTTGACCTGCCCAACTTCTGTTAAACCATTCTTGAGGTCTACTGATTGCTGCACGATATTTAAAATTCCATTTATCCTTACCTTTTGAGATACTTTCATCTTCAAGACCTGTTAGCAAATCTTTGTAACTTAATTCATCGACATAACTGGCACCGTGTAAAATAACAATCTCTCTTTTATCATTAGTATCGTGAAGATGCTGTGCAAAACTGACAAATGGTGCCAATCCAGTTCCGCCACCAATGCAAACGATTCTTCTTGTATCTTTTTCACCGTTTGGTAATTCTTGACTAATTCCTAATGCTCTACCTGCAGGTTTCAACCAAAGAATTTCATCTCCTTCTTTTACATTAAATAATTGTGTAGTCAATCTTCCTGGAAGTGGTTTTCGAACCCATCTAATTACAAATTCAATATACTCTTTATTTTCTGGGTGGGATGCAATTGAATATGCCCGTCTAACAATTTTTCCTGCATTTTCTGGATTTGGTAAACCTAATGTGAGAAATTGACCCGCTTCAAAATCTGGAACTGGAACATCATTTGGAACAATTCTAATAATAACGAGATCCTCTTTTATTAATTGAACATATGTGACAGTTGCTTTGTTATCTACTACCATAACAATTGAATCACAATATTGAAGCTTAAATATATTGTGATAATTTCCTTTCTTTACATTTAATAAAATCGCTAAACGTTAATAACCAATTTAAAAAATATTATTCAATCAGTATTCTGGTTATTGGGCCGGTCGTCTAGTCTGGTAGGATAGGTGCATGGCATGCATCGGATCAAGGGTTCAAATCCCTTCCGGTCCACTTATTTTTTTAATTTTAACAATAAATTTTTAATTTGTAGATCAGCACTTTTTTCAATTTCTTTAATTTTGTCTGCTGAAACAATTATGTCTGTTTGAATTGCTACTTGTAATGCACTTTTTTGTACCTCTAAATTAGAATCTGAAAGTAATTTTAAAACAATATCTGTAATTTTTTTAGCCTTTAGATACCCTAATGCTCCAATTGCACATGATCTAACTGTTCCATGTTTATCTTCTACAAGTTTTATTATTTCTGGAATTGCACTTCTTTCATTTCGATTAGCTAATACTAGTGATGTAAACCCTCTGATATTTTTATTTGGTGAACTAAGATTATTAATTAAAATTTTTGAAATTTGATTCTGGTTTAATAAAAGTGCATTAAACGCTTCTCCTCTAACTTGAATGCTGTCATCATTTAATCTTAAAATTATTTGTTCCAATATTTTTAATTCATTAGTATTGTGTAGTGTTTCTAAGATTTTAATTTTTTTTTCAGATTTTCCTAATTCTAATATTTTTATAATCTCTTCCAAGATAATATTAAATTCTATTTTGAAGTTAATAATGGTTAAATTTTTTATAAATATTATAAAAAATTCATTTTAACTTTAAATTGTCGTTAGATATTAAACTAATCATGTCAACTGAAACTAGAGACACTATATTCATTGGTAAGAAACCCTTGATGGCATATGTGACATCAACGCTAATTCAATTAGCAAATGTACCATCAGTCAACATTAAAGCTCGGGGACTCAGTATTGGTCGTGCTGTAGATGTAGCTCAAATTGTTGCACGGAAAACTGAAAATACTGGATATTCTATTGGAAATATCAAAATTGATTCAGAATTATTGGAATCCGAAGATGGTAGAACACGAAATGTTTCAACAATAGAAATCGAAGTAAAGAAAAATACAAGTTAACTTTACTTAATATTTTTATTTTCTTTGAATTATTTATGATTTAAAATTAGACAAAAGTTAATAATTTAGCAAAAGTAGAAGATGGCAGAAATTAATTACTAAACTTGGTTTGATCATTTATGTTTTAACGACTTTATTTTTGTTCTTATTTGTATATCTTGTAAATAGAGGTTTAATTTTTGATGACGTGATAAGCACTACACTAGAATTACAATAATAATAAAAAGATTGAAATAAATTTTACTGTATATTTTTTAGGTCTAATGATAAAACGTATTCACAAAAATTCTATTTCATTTGTTATGTTGTTTTTAAATTTTATTCTACTTTTAAATCCAATTTGCATCTTTAATTATTTTTATTTAATTTCTAATTATTCTATTTTAATTTTTTTTACTACTTTCTTTTCATTCATTTTATCTAATTCTCCTTGAAGGAATTCTTTGTATTTTTGCGTTTCTTCATCTGTCATATTTGTTATGTTTGAGCTTAGAATTGATCCCATAGAAGAAATTTTTTCAAGTATATCTAATGCAACAAATCTTCCAACATTCCCTAATCTAAAAAGAACCTCTAATTGATTTTTAATAATATCATTCATTTTATCAACATCTTTTGCTGTCTCTTCACCTTCTTTTGTTAATTGATATCTTCCATCTTTTGTTTCTTCAATTAAATTCTCATCTAAGAGTCGGCCCAATAATGGATAAATTAATCCCGGTGATGGTTTCCAAATCCCATTACTTTGCTCTACTGCATAATCGATTATTTCTTTTCCAGTGTATGTTTTTTCTTTTAATAATTCCAAAACAAAATATCGTGAAAATCCTCTTGGAATCGAACTCCCTACTCTTTGAAACCACTCAGAAATCATCACTAGTGATATCACTAGTGATATATTTTAATATTTCTTAATATGACTGATATTACTTCATATTTAACCCAAAAATAGTATATTTATCTTAAAATGGTTAACACACGTGAATTTGATCTAATTATTTGTGGTTCTGGACTTGCTGGATTACGAGCTGCAATAGCAGCTGCACAAAAAGGTCCACATCTAAAGATTGGAGTTGTTTCTAAAGTACAAGTTATGCGTTCTCATTCTGTTTCTGCAGAAGGTGGAACTGCTGCAGTACTTTTTGAAGATGAGGGGGATACAATTGAATCTCATATTTATGATACTGTGAAAGGCAGTGACTTTCTTGCAGATCAAGATGTAGCTGAACGATTATGTGTTGAGATGCCACAAGAAATTCATCAACTGGATCATTGGGGAATGCCTTGGTCTAGACGTGATGATGGTAGAATTGATCAACGAAATTTTGGTGGTTACAGTTTTCCAAGAGCAACATATGCATCAGATAAAGTTGGTTTCTTTGAAATGCAAACTCTGTATGATACATGTCAAAAATTTGATAATATTGAATATCTTAACGAATGGTTTGTAACATCAATTATTCATGATGGAAAAACATTCATGGGAGTTACTGCAATTGAATTATCTTCTGGTACATTTTACACAATTAAAGGAAAAGCTCTGATCATTGCAACTGGCGGTGCAGGGCGCTTGTATAGTTTTTCAACTTATGCCCTTTCTTCAACTCCTGATGGTTTGGATATGGGATTCCGTGCTGGCATGGCACTAAAAGATATGGAGTTTGTACAATTTCATCCTACTGGAATTTTACCTTCCGGAATATTGATCACTGAAGGTGCAAGAGGTGAAGGTGGTTATTTGCTTAACAACAAGGGAGAGAGATTTATGAAAAATTATGCTGCTGGAAAAATGGAATTAGCTCCGCGTGATATTGTTTCAAGATCTATTATGACTGAAATTGAACAAGGCAATGGTTTCAAACATGAAACTGGTGTTGATTGTTTAAAACTTGACATTAGACATCTCGGTGATGAGAAAATTAAAGAAAAATTAGGTGGAATTAGAGAAATTTCTATTAAATTTTCTGGAATCGATCCTGCTAAAGATTTGCTTGACATTAGACCTGTCTGCCATTACATGATGGGTGGATTACACACTGATATTGATGGTGCCACTGAAATTCAAGGTGTATGGGCTGCAGGTGAGGCCGCATGTAACAGTGTTCATGGTTCAAATCGTTTAGGTGCAAATTCAACTTCAGAATGTATTGTTTGGGGTAAAATTACAGGTGAATTAGCAATTGATTATATTAAAAATAAGACAACATCCAATCCATGGCCATATCATTTAGTTGCCTTAGAAGAGAAAAGAATCTACGATGGAATATTTAGAGGAAATGGAGATGTAAATCCTTATGAAATTAGACAAGAACTTACTGATACTTTAAACAATAAGGCATATGTTTATCGGAATGAAACTGATCTTGTTGACGGTTTAAAGAAAGTTAGAGAATTAAAAAAACAAGCTTGGAAGCACGTTGATGATAAGGCAAAAGAATACAATACCAATTTCGCAAATGTTATGGAACTTGATTCTATGTTTAGAGTTGCAGAGGTAATTTTAGTTGGTGCAATTAATCGAAAAGAATCTCGTGGTGCACATGCAAGAACTGATTACCCTAAACGTGATGACACTAATTTCTTACATCATACACTTGCATATTATGATCCAAACGGACCTATTATGAAAAAACATCCTGTCACAATTACTAAATATCAACCCGTAGAGAGGAAATATTAGATGACTAAAGATGAACACCGTGAAGGCATCAAAGGAATGGCTAATCCTGGTCGTTATGGAATTGAACGTATTGCATATTTGTTAATGCGTTTGACTGGATTGGGATTATTGGGATATTTTATTGCCCATATTTATGAAACAAGTAATATTTTACGGGGACGAATGGGTTGGGATGACTTTCTAGCAATGACCCAAACCACTGAAGGGCATATCTTTTTAGCACTTGTAATTGGAATGTGTGTTTTTCATACTGGAAATGGAATTAGAATTATGTTGGGACATGGCGGTGTTGGTGTAGGAAAACCTGCTAGGCCTGATTATCCATACCAACCAGCATCTCAAAATTATAGACAGAAAATAGGAATTTACTCCTCCATTGTTCTTGCAGCAGTTGCAATGATGTATGGAATGGCAGTAATGTTTGGTGAATGATATGAAAGAAAGTACAATAATGAAAATACACTATGGAACAGCTTTAGCATCAGTTGGTTTAGTTGCAGTTCATATTTTGATGCGTCTAACAACCGGATTTGCTGATTCTTTAAGTTATGAAAATGTTTTAGCTAATTATCAATCTATTCCATATGTTATAATGCTTGAACTAATTTTGATTTTACTTGCAGTACATGGATTTAATGGATTAAGAGTTATCTTGTTGGAATTAAAACAAGGCAGAGTATATGAGAAAGCTGTTTCATATGGTTGTGTAGTGGCAATGATTGTATTAATTGGATATGGCTCAAGAACAATTATTATGACAAATATGGGGATGGTATAGAAATGGCTCAAGTATCTAGTATTGCAGATGAACAAGTATCAACACCGTTATCTTCTTCAAAATCTATTCTTTTAAGAATTTCAAAATTTAATCCACAATTAGATGAGTCAAGTAAATTTCTAGAATTTACTGTTCCTTATGAAAAATGGACTACTGTATTAGAAGCAATTCTTGATGTCAAAAAACATTTTGATCATTCTGTTGCTGTTCGTTATTCTTGTAGACAAGCTACATGTGGTTCATGTGGCATGATGATTAATGGAAAACCAAAACTTGCATGTTTTACAAAAATTAGTGAATTAGATTCTGATGTTGTTACAGTTGAACCTATGAATAATTTTCCAGTAATTCGTGATTTAACAGTTGGATTTGAAAAATTATTTGAAAAACATCAAAAAATCAAACCTTATCTCATTCGTGATGATGCTGATATGAAATCTGATGAACGAGAATTTTTACAATCACCTCAAGAAGTAGAACAATACATCCAATTCGCTAATTGTATTAAATGTGGGTTGTGCAATTCTGCATGTCCTACCATGGCTACTGATTCTTCTTTTGTTGGACCTCAGGCATTAGCACAAGCATATCGATATGTTGCTGATAGCAGAGATAAGGGGAAAGATACTAGATTAAACATAATTGATGAATCTCATGGAATCTGGAGATGTCATTTTGCTGGCTCATGTAGTCAAGTATGTCCAAAAGGTGTTGATCCTGCAATGGGAATTCAATTCCTTAGAGGATATTTACTAGGATTTAGAAGTTAAAATAATTTTTTTAAAGGCTTAAGATACTATAATTTTTTAGGCACTTCATCCAATTTTTTAGGAACTTGATCCAATTTTTTAGGATTAGGACTATTGTTAACCTGATTGTTGATTTGTTCTGCCATGAAATGATTTGATACATTCACTTTAACATCATTTACCCCATCTACTCTTAAAAGATAATCGTGTACATCTTGACAAATTTTAAAACCAAATACTGCTGGACAGAAAGGACTAGTTAGATGCAAATCTACCTTGACATTACTATCGCTAATATCTACCTCATCAATTAACTCTAATTCTACAATTGAGGTGTTGATTTCTGGATCTACAATCTTTGATAACTCATCAAAAATTTTTACTCTAAGTAATTTGATATCTTGACTCATAACGGCAAAAACATTTATGCTATATATAACCATTTTACAACCTTAGTTGATGTATCGCTCACGACTTGGTACTGATTTGAGTGATATCACTTTAGATTATGTTTCATCAATAAATGATGATTCTGAAATTGCTTTATACGATATTATTGGAAGTCAAGCTCATACAATAATGCTATTTCAAAATAACATTATTACAAAAAATGATGCAAAAAAAATTCTATCTTCCTTAGAGGATATGAAAAATGAAACATTTGATACTTCGTCTGGTGCAGAGGATATTCATGAATTAATTGAATCTTTAGTAATTAAAAAAGCAGGTATGACAAGTGGCGGAAAAATGCATACTGCAAGATCTCGAAACGATCAAGTTGTTTTAGATATTCGAATGAAAATTAGAGATGACATTAACATTATCTGTAATTGTCTTTTAGATGCAATTGAATCACTTGTATCCGTATCCAAAAACCATCAAAAAACAATTATGCCTTTTTACACTCACCTTCAGCAAGCTCAAGCAGGTTTATTTTCTCATTATCTTTTAGCTCAAGCCGATATTTTATCAAGAGATTTTCAAAGGTTATTTGAAACTTTTAAAAGAATTAATCAAAGTCCTCTCGGAGCTGGACCTATTGGAGGAACTAGTATTGCAATTGATAGACATAGCACTGCAAAAATGTTGGGTTTTGATGGTGTTGTTGAAAATTCTATTGATGCAACTAGTACACGTGATTTTGTTGCAGAGTATGTTGCAATGGTTTCAATTTTAATGACTAACTTAAGTAGAATTTCTGAAGATTTTATTATTTGGTCTACATCTGAATTTTCTTTTATTGAATTATCTGATGAGTTTACATCACCTTCAAGTGTAATGCCTCAAAAAAAGAATCCTGATATTTTAGAACTAACTCGAGGTAAGACTGCAGAAATTATTGGAAATCTTACTGCGATTTTAACTACTATCAAAGGTTTAGCTTCTGGATATGGACGTGACTTACAACAAATAAAATCCTCTATCTGGTCTACATCAAAAATATCTATCAGTGCATTATTAATTATAAAATCAATTGTTCTAACTATGAAAGTAAATACAAAACAAATGAAAAAAGTAACAGAATCTAGTAATTTAATTGCCCTGGACATAGCTGAAAAATTAGTTCAAGAAGGAATTCCATTTAGAGTAACTCACAAAATTTCAGGAGTTTTAGTTCAATTGGCACATAATTCAAAAAAACCTATTTCAAAATTAACTGCTTTAGAAATAAAAAAATCTGTAGAAGGAACTACCGTAGATCCTAAAATTGTATCTGAGATTATTTCTACTACTAGTGTTGTTTCCTCTTTAAAAGATAGAAAATCGTTTGGTTCTTCTGGATATGATGAGCAAAAAAGAATGATTTCCGATAGAACTGAGAAAATTACTATTTGGAGATCAAATATGTCTGAAAGAGACAATAAAATCAAGTCCTCCATTGATGAACTTCAAAAATTAGTTGATGAAATTATTTAATGAATAAAGTGGAAAGCGGGTCTAGAGGGATTCGGACCCTCGACAACCGGATTAAAAGTCCGGTGCGCTACCTGGCTGCGCCATAAACCCACACAAAAAATATTTAACCTGTATAATTTAGTCTTTTACAAATCTATGACTTCTGCCAGAAACTTTTAATCTAGGATTTTGATTCATACTGCTAGTGCCCTTGTAGTATAGTCCGGTCTAGAATTCGACCCTGTCACGGTTGAGACGCGTGTTCAAATCCCGCCGAGGGCGCCATTATTTTTTAATTTTAGAATATCTCGTGAATTATACTACAAGAATATTAAAATTCAGGCAATTTTAGGGGAATTTGTTGTCGGAAGAAAAAAAAGAGTCTGGAGTAGAAGTAAAACCTACTGAAGATTCTGTATCTGAAAAACCATCAGTTGAAGATACTCAAAAAACCGAAGATACAAAAATAGAAGCAGAATCTAAAGCATCTCAAGAAGCAGCATCTAAGGTAGAGGCAAATACACGAATACTTGCTGAAGCAGAGGCTGCAGTAGAATTAGCTCTTGAAAAAGCAAATGCTGCAAGATCTGAATTAGAAGCAGCAGCAGAGGATGAGTACAAAGCAATTGCTGCTGAAGTTAAAGCTGACACTGCAAAAAAATCTGACTTTACATTCAAACGAAAAGATGAAGAAATTTTTAGACGAGAAATGGGCGAACCTGAATTTTGGTTAGATAAAAAAGATAGATTTCCAAGACCTATACTTACACAAGATCAACAAGAATCTATTACAAGAGTAGCTGAAACTCCTCAGGATCAAACTCCAAAATATGATCCACAGCATATTCTTAGTCCTGAATATGGTGGTGTTTCAAATTATGAAAATGGTGTAAATTCTTTCTTAGATGAATTAAAATCTAAACTTACTACACAAAAAAATGATCCTGAATCAACTAAACAAGAAATACTTGCAACAGAAAATGAAATTACTTATTTAGAATCAATACATGAAAATTTCTATATTGGAATGAATGTCTTTCGAACAGCAAAAGGTGGACGGGATAAGCTTAGTGCATAATTAGGTGTTATGATATGAACAACATAATTTTTGATGTAATGAATACGAGAGTAACTTTCAAGAATATTCCAATACATGAATTATCTAAATTTGCTTTCAAAGATGTTGGTGTTGCATGTGAAGAATTTAAGAAAATTCCTGGTATTGATGAATGTATTATTATTCAGACTGCAAGTAGAATTGAAATTTTTACAGTAAGCAATATTGAAACTATTGATTCTCCTGATGCCAGAAGAGCTGAGGCCAAAACTCTGATTTTAAATCAAGTTAAAAATAAATGGATTTCATTAACCCAGTTAGAACAAATTGATATTGATCATTTTGATCAAACTATTGAAGTTTACAAAAGTGATGATGTGTATCTTAACCTTCTACGCTTAGGATCTGGTATAGACTCATTTGTTATTGGCAAACATGAAGTTTTTGATGAAATAGTTCAATCATTATCTCATGCTAAATCTGCAGGTACTTCAGGAACTATTCTCAATAAATTATTTGAAAATGTAATTCGATTATCTACTCGAATGAGGGATACTACTGGAATTGCAAAAGACGTTATTTCACTTGGAGACATTGCAGTAAAATTAGTTGATGAAAAAGCTGGATTAGATTCAAAGAAAAAAATATTGCTAATTGGTACTGGTAATTCTGCTGCTCTAATTGCTAAAACTCTTAATAAAAAAGAACTCTCTTATGATGTTACAAGTAGAACTTTAGAACGTGCAACTGGATTTAGTACTATTGTTGGTGGAAATCCTATAAATTTTGATGATGCTTTATCAACTTTTGATAAATATGATATTATTTTTGTTGCAACAACTGCTGATTACTTCCTAATTACATTTGAAAGAATTCGACTTGTAATGGAGGAAAAGAAGAAAGGTACATTGATTTTAGATTTGTCTGATCCAAGAACTGTAGATGAAGGGATTTCTGCTTTACCTGGCATTAAATTATTGTTTAGAGATCAAATTACAGAAATTTTTGAAGAAAGTATAAAATCTAAATCTGATGTTATTCCAGCAGTTGAAAAAATTATAGAAAAAGAATTACCTATATTGTCTGCTAGAATGAAAAGACTAGACGCTTAGTTTTTTATTATTTTTGTTTTCTTAATAGAAATTGCATTACTGCTTCTTTTGAATAATCAATCCCGTGAACCTCTTCGGTGTGAGTTCTAAAATCTTCTATTACTTTTTCTTGTTCACCCTCTACTTCAAAATCACACTCAAAACCATAATCATTACACTTTAGTTTTGACATATTTTGATGAAAATAATATCCGTATAAAAATTATGAGACTTTTAATTTAATAGTAATAATGTATGAAAAGTACTTTTTATCCGTAGGATTCGTATTTAATTCCAAAACTACCGTCTGATTTCTTTTCATGTTCTGTGACAAAACCTTTAGAATCTAAGTGATCAATTACACCATCAATTGTTCCTTGATATCCGCAAATGTAAATAATTGAATTCTCTGGTGTCAATACCTCACCTACCATTTCTTCTATTGGTGATAACCCTGTTTTTTTATCTGGTTTAAAAAATGATTCAACTCTACCAACATGACCATTCCACGATCTATTGAAGAATTCTTTTGGTCTACTAATTGCTGCTCTGTATCTGAAATTCCATTTATCTCTTCCATTTTTTTCACTTTCTAATTCCATATCTGTTAAAAGACGTTTGTAACTTAACTCATCCACATAACTTGCACCGTGTAAAACTATGACTTCTCTACTATCGCTAGTATCATGGAAATGTTTTGCAAATGCAACAAATGGAGCTAGACCTGTTCCGCCACCTACACAAATTACTCTTCTGTTGTCTTTTTTACCATTGTGTAATTTATCACTAATGAGCAATGCTGCTCCAGTTGGTTCTCCGAGTGTAACTTCGTCTCCAACACTAAGATAAAATAATTCAGTTGTTACACGACCTGGAAGTGGTTTTCTAACCCATCTAATTACAAATTCAAAATAATCTCTATTTTCAGCATGTGATGCAATTGAATATGCTCTTCTAACTACTTTTTTTTCTGCTGGAATTGGCAGACCAATTGTTAAGAATTGTCCAGTTTGATATTTTGGCATTCCATTCTCAGGAACTAATCGTATGATTACTAGATCTTCTTTTAGTAACTCTCTGTAGACAACTTTTGCCTTCATTTCAGATACCATACAAGGAGGTTTCTCGTTACTTTGGTTAAATATATTTCTCTTACAAAATAACTATGAAAATTTGATAAATTTTACAATTCTAATTAATTTGTGACATTATTTCATCAAGAATTTTTTGATTTGCTGCAGCAATGAATGAAACTCTAGTTTCATAACTTAGATCTGCGTCAAGTGGGTTAAAATTTGAATCTAGTAATAAACCTCCTGCCTCCTTAACAATTATGTACCCTGCAGCAATATCTTGAATTCTAATTTTATCTCTAAAGTCAATAAAAATATCCATTAAACCTCTGGCAAATAATGCCATTTCTAATGCATTCGCACCAAAATGTCTCGTATGGTTATGATTTTGAAATATTGGATACATTCGTTTCATTAATTCATTTGAACCACCAGATGTGTTAATTCCAACTATTTTGTAAATTGGTTCTTTTTGTTGAACTTTGATTTGTTTTTCATTATAAAATGCACCTTTATCTTTTGAAGCCCAATACATATCCCCATTTGTTAAATCTGTTATCACTCCATCTGTAATTGAACTGAGTTTATTTTCTGTTGCAAATGCTAACGAACTACAAAAAAATGGTACACCACGTACTGCATTAGCTGAACCATCAATTGCATCCATTATGATGTAACCTTTTGGATTATCTGATAATTCTACTCTTCCACATTCTTCCCCTAATACAACACATCCAAAATTAATTTTTTTTAGATAATCTAAAACTGTTTTTTCTGCAACAATGTCTATATTTCGTGAAATGTCTCCACCTGCACCTATTCCAAAATCACCTGCAGCATCTTCTGTACCTGCAAGATCTTTTACATTTTGATAAATTTGATTTGATGCTTCTCGAAGAATTTCTACAACTTCCACAAAAAATAATTCTCTCTTCGTAATTTAAGTGAAGAAAATTTTTGTATTGAAAGCATAAATAACAACAAATAAGATCGTGTTTGTGAGTGGAAAAGACGAATCACTTTTTAGTAAAAGTGCTTTGATGGGAACTAAACCTGGAAAACAAATCATAAAACAAGGTTTATTCAAATCAAAAGGATTCAAGCAGTTTAATCAGTACAAACAAGAAGCTGAAGACACATTCCCTGCATTTGCCCAAAGATTTGCAAAAAATCTTTTTGCCCAAATTAATGCTGATGATTCTCCAAATACAACTCAACAACAATTTGGAGAAGAAGTTGGTTCTACAGAAATTATTTTAAATGCGTCTGAAATTGAGCCTATAAAATCTAAATTACAAGACTTTGATACTTTACATGATAGAGTTCTTAGAATTTTAAATTCAAATTTTGTTAAAATGACATTTCCTGTTTTTAATGGTCTTTTTGATGCATCTACAGATTATTTTAAAGATGATAAAAATCCCACAATGCGTGAAGATATTGTTGATGGTCATATCATTGCAATTGATCTTAGTGAACCCATGGATAGAATTGTAGACAAAGATGAAGATTTAGAATATTTGGATGATTACAAATTAATGAATCCCTATATTTTGAAACTTGCTAGAGAAAAAATTTCAAAAGGTGGTGATGATGTACTCAAAGAATTTGAAGAAGGTTTCAAACAAGCAAGAATTGGACAATATCTTGATACAAAATTAAAAGATAAACCTACGGAGATTACCGAAGAAGAATTAGTTGAAAGTTACAAAAAATATCGTTCTGTAATGGGAACTGCTGGCAGAAATATGGCATTGAATCGTGCACCTTTAGCTGATATCTTTTACACTGGAATGGCAAAAGCAGCTGAATCTGTTGGATGTGGCAATGAAATTGAAGATAGCATTAGAGATAGATCTGCAAAAATTCCTTCTTGGCCGTTATTTTATTCATTAAAAATGAACGATGCAAAAAGTGGATTTGAAGAAACAATGAACCATAGTGAATCCTATCTAAGTGAAGCAAGATCTGCACTTGAAAAATTACCTGATAATTTTTCACACACAAAGTTTTTAGAATTTCTATTTCTTACTGTTGAGCATTATAACCAATTTTGGTATAAAAAATTACAACAAGAAAATATCTGGTCAGATTTGAACAAAAATCTTCCAACCAAGTGATAAAATTGATGTGGTCTGAAAAATATCGACCTCAGATTATTTCTGATATGGTGGGTAATGAGGAACCTCGTGCAGCCATAATGGAGTGGTTTGCAAAATGGAAAAAAGGAACAAAACCTCTTTTGATAGTGGGACCTCCTGGAATTGGAAAAACCACCATTGGATACCTTTTGGCTAAACAATTTGGTTATGATTTGATTGGTCTTAATGCGAGTGATGTTAGAAGTAAATCTCAGATTAATGAAATTCTTGTTCCTGTTTTAGGTAATGTTACTGTTTTAGGAATTCCAATGATCTTCATTGATGAGGTTGATGGTATTCATGGTCGTGGGGATTATGGTGGTGCTGCAGCACTTGTTGATATTTTAAAAAAACCAAATGTACCTATTTTGCTTGCTGCAAATTTTGACGATTCAGATAAAATGAAGAGCATTAAAAAAGTAACAACAACAATCTCTTTCAAAAAAATACCGCCACGTCTTTTGCGTGTTTATTTAGATAATATTTTAAAAAAAGAAAATACAAAACTAAGTCCTGGCTCATTAATCAAAGTCATCGATAACTCTCGAGGTGACATTCGTTCAATGATTAATCTAACTCAGGCTTTGCTCACTGGATTTAATCCTTCAACTGAAACTTCTTTTGAAAGTATCAATGTTGAAGATGGAATTAATGCATTTTTCAAAGCAAATTCTATTGAAGAAGCTAGAGGTGTTTTATATTCAATACAAATTGCCCCTAGAGATAAAATTAATGCATTTTATTCTAGTATTGTAACTAGTGATATAGATAGCGATGCACTTGCAAAATATTTAGAAGTTATTTCAAATGCTGATATGTTACTTGGAAAAATTATGAAAACTCAAAATTGGAGATTATTACGTTATCTTAATGATATTTTAATTAATTTATATCAAAAAGATGATCGTATACGATATTCTAAATATAATTTATCCTGGCCTTTACTAAATAGAATTCGTTGGGGTGGTGCAAAAATTAAATCATTGTCTTCTATAATGGCAAAAAAACTACATCTTTCTTCTAGTGCATTTGTAACGCTGTGCTTGCCATATGTTTTATTTTGTATTAAAAATAAAACTTTGGAATTAGAACTGGAGGAGACTTTTAGTACTATTATTGATAAGGAGATTGAATTGATACAATGAGTTGGATAAAAATTCCAATGAAATTTCCAGGAACGTGTATTGTTTGTAATGGTAAAATTGAAATCAATGAAATTGGACTCTGGTCAAAAGGTTCTGGTGTCAAACATGAAAAATGTGCCCAAACTAATGAATTACAATGTATTGTTTGTGGTTCTTCTGCTGGGTGCTCTCAATGTGAATTCCAAGATATTTGTGATATTCCAAATGTATCTCAATTATGTATATGTAAGAAATGTAGTGATGAAAAGAATTCTTTTGATTCATATCAAAAATCCTCTAAACAGAAATTTTCCATTTTAAACTCTTAATTTTTTATAATAATTTACAATTCATACTATTTCAATCTAAATTAATATAGCGAAACAATCTGTTTTTAGATTATCCTTATGCATTCTGAAAAAATTGATGAATATACTAAAAATAAAAACATATCATTACAGGGTGGCGGTCAAGATCGTATTAGTGCCCAGCATGAGAAGGGTAAGCTAACTGCTCGTGAAAGAATTGATCTTTTACTTGATGCAGGATCTTTTGTTGAAATTGATCCATTAACAACTCATCATTATTATGAATATAACATGCAAAAAAAGAAATTTTTTACTGATGGTGTGGTTGGTGGTTATGGGAATGTATCTGGAAGACAAATTTTCGTTTATGCATATGATTTCACTGTTCTAGGTGGAACCTTAAGTCAGATGGGGGCTAAAAAAATTACCAAATTAATGGATCATGCTTTAAACACAGGTTGTCCAATTATTGGAATTATGGATTCTGGTGGTGCTAGAATTCAAGAAGGAATTATGAGTCTTGACGGATTTGCAGATATCTTTTATCATAACCAATTAGCTTCTGGAGTAATTCCACAAATCACTGCAAGTGTAGGTCCTTCTGCAGGCGGTTCTGTATATTCCCCTGCAATGACTGATTTTGTTATCATGGTTGACAAAATTGCAAGTATGTTTGTTACTGGACCTGATGTTGTTAAAACTGTATTAGGCGAAGAAGTTTCATCCGACGACCTTGGTGGTGCCATGACACATGCTTCAAAAAGTGGTGTTGCACATTTTGTTGCTGAAAATGAATACCAATGCATGGATTATATCAAAAAATTAATTTCATTCTTGCCTCAAAATAATTCTGAACAACCACCTAAACTTACAACTGATGATGATCCGAACAGATTGGATCATAATTTAATTAATATAATTCCTGAAAATTCTTTGCAACCTTATGATATGAAAGAAATCATTCATTCCATTGTTGACAATCATGAATTTTTTGAAGTTCATGAATTATTTGCATCAAATATTATAATTGGATATGGTAGATTAAATGGAAATGTTGTTGGAATTGTTGCCAATCAACCAATGTATCTTGCAGGTGCACTAGATATTGATTCATCAAATAAGGCATCACGTTTTATTCGATTCTGTGACGCATTTAATATTCCAATAATTACTTTAGTAGACACACCTGGTTACATGCCAGGTTCTAATCAAGAGCATAATGGAATTATTAGACATGGAAGTAAACTTCTTTATGCATATTGTGAAGCAACTGTACCAAGAATTACATTAGTTATTGGTAAAGCATATGGTGGTGCATACATTGCAATGGGAAGTAAAAATCTTAGAACTGATGTAAACTATGCCTGGCCAACTGCTAGATGTGCTGTTTTAGGTGCAGAGGCTGCTGTAAACATTATGAATAGAAAAGATCTTGCTGCTTCTGATAATCCTGAATCTCTTAAAAAAGAATTAATGGATGAATATACGCAGAAATTTGAAAATCCTTACGTTGCTGCATCTCATGGAACTGTTGATAATGTAATTGATCCTGCTGAAACAAGACCTATGTTAATTAAAGCACTTGAAATGCTTGCAAACAAAAGATCTAAACAATTACCTAGGAAACATGGGAATATCAATTTGTGATTAATGATGATTGAAAAAGTACTTATCGCTAACAGAGGAGAAATTGCTTTACGTGTAATTAGAACTTGTAAAGCACTTGGAATTAAAACAGTTGCAGTTTATTCTGATGAAGATCGTAATTCAATGCATGTTAAACAAGCATCTGAATCATATCATATTGGTGAGGCATCTCCTGCTAAATCCTATCTTAATCAAGAAAAAATTCTAGAGGTAATGCTATCATCTGGTGCAGATTCAGTTCATCCAGGTTATGGTTTCTTATCTGAAAATGATGATTTTGCAAGACTTTGTGAAAAAAATAAAATTATTTTTATTGGTCCATCTGCTGATTCCATGAATCTTTGTGGTGATAAAATGAAATGTAAAGCTGCAATGTTAAAAGCAGAAGTTCCAACTGTTCCTGGAAGCCCTGGTTTAGTTAAGGATGCAGATGATGCAGAAAAAATTGCTAATGGCATTGGATATCCTGTAATGTTAAAATCTGTTTATGGTGGAGGGGGCCGTGGAATTAGAATTGTAACTAATGATAAAGAATTACGTGATGGTTATGAATCTGTAACTGGGGAATCTATTGCAGCTGTAGGAAAATCTGCAATACTTGTTGAAAAATATTTAGAAAAAACACGCCATATTGAATATCAATTTGCTAGGGACATACAAGGTAACGCTGTTCATATATTTGAAAGAGAATGTTCTATTCAAAGACGTAATCAAAAACTAATTGAACAAACTCCTTCTCCAATTGTTGATGAAGAAACACGAGCACGTATTGGTGAATTAGTCTGTAATGCAGCACATGCAGTTGATTACACTAATTTAGGTACTGCCGAATTTTTACGAGCTGATAATGGTGAATTTTATTTTATTGAAATCAATGCTAGATTACAAGTAGAACATCCTATTACTGAATTTGTGTCTGGATTAGATTTAGTTAAACTACAATTAGATATTGCAAACGGGGAGCCAATTCCTTTCAAACAAAATGATCTAAAAATGAATGGATATGCAATTGAATGTAGAATTAATGCTGAAGATACCTTCTTAGATTTTGCTCCTTCAACTGGACCTGTTCCAGATGTCACTATTCCTGCAGGACCAAGTGTTAGATGTGATACTTACCTTTATCCTGGCTGTACGGTTTCACCATTTTATGATTCACTTATGGCAAAACTCGTTACATGGGGTCAAACTTTTGAAGAATCAAGAACTAGAATGCTTTCTGCATTGAATGACTTTTACATCGAAGGAGTTGAAACTTCAATTCCTTTGTATAAGACAATTTTAAATTCTGATGAATACAAAAATGGTGATCTTTCTACTGATTTCTTAAAACGTTATGATATGATTGATAGGTTAACAAAAGATCTTAAGAAAGAAAAAGAAAATAAAAGCGAAGCAGCTTTAGCAGCCGCAATTATTCATTCTGAATACTTTAAGAGTCGTGTACAAAATACTACTAACCATAATTCTAATTGGAAAAATAAGCTGGATTGATGATATGACTAATTACAAAATACAAGATATTGAAAAATCATTTGATGGACATATAGTAAAAAACTTTGGAAATAATAATTTTATAATTAAAATTAATGACAATGAACATGAACTAAAAATTATTACTATGAATTCAAACAAAATTGAATTTATTTTAAATCAAACATATCATAGGGCAAAATATCTTGATCAATCTACAAACGAAATGAATATTGTAATTGATAATGTTCCAATGACAATTAATTTACATACTCATTTTGACAAAATTGTTTACAAAAATTCTGGTGGCGGTGGTTCTGGTTCAATAAAAGTAGGATTAAAAAGCCAAATTCCTGGAAAAGTAGTCTCAATTTCAGTTGCAGATGGAGATTCTGTACAGAAAGGTGATATTGTTTGTACTTTGGAATCTGTGAAAATGCAAGTTCAGATTAAGGCACACAAAGATGGAGTTGTAAATTCTATTAAAGTTAAAGAAACCGGAACTGTTGCTAAAGGCGATTTAATTGCAAATATAGAATAAAAAAATTATTTATTTTAAAAAGTTTTTAATTTCTTCATAATTTGGTTCTTTTAGCGGATCTTCTGAAACCCATTTGTAACCAATTTTACCATCTTCCATAATTATGAATACTGAACGTTTTGCAGCATTGTAATCTTTGATGTGTAGTAAATCTTTAAGTAAAATATCATACTCTTTGATTGTTTTACTGGTATAATCTCCTAATAATGGGAAATTAAAGTTATTTTTTTCTGAAAATGCTTTATTTGCAAATGGTCCATCATTACTAATTGAAATTATTTGTGCACCCATATCTGATATTTCTTGCCATGAATCTCTGAAAGTACATAATTCAACCTCACATACTGGTGAACTTGCTGCAACTATGAATGATAATACGATTTTTTTACCTTTGAATTCATCTAAAGTTCTCAATTTTAATTCTGTATCTGGAAGTTCAAAATTTGGAGCAATATCGCCTACATTCAATACCATAATCCCTTTTTTACCATTATCCTATTAATTACTTTACAAAAATAATTTTTATAAAAATTTGATCGAAAAAATGAAGCATACCTTATTATACAAAAATTAGGGATGAAGTTTAAATTGGTCGGAGAAATAGCGGGCAATTATAGCCCCATAGTATTGATGTTTGGCTTTGCGATTGTAGCAATGGCACCTGCACTGATACTTTCACGTATGATTTCACCTCGTAAAAAAGGCAATCCTGTAAAATTTTTGCCAATGGAATGTGGTCAAGTTCCTAGTGGTGAAGGAAGAACACATTTCATGATGCAGTATTACCCGTACATTTTGATGTTTGTTGTTTTTGATGTAATGGCAATTTTCATGTATGCTTGGGGTAGTACTCTTTTAGAACTTCCAAAGAGTGCAACTTTGCCTATGTTGGGATTCTTGGCAATAATGTTTGGTGCAATGGCATTTGCATTATATCAATCAGGGAGAAGAAGAATATGGTAGTTATTTATACAAATAATATTGATGAGGGTTGGGAATAGAATTGCTTAAAGATTTAATGACACCAGAAAATGCAAATGTTTTCATTGGAAAACTAGGCGATATTTTAGAAAAAGCAATTGATAAGCCATTGGGTTATGCTATCAATTGGGGTAGAATTTGGTCACTCTGGCCTGTACATATTGAAACAGCTTGTTGTAGTGTTGAGTTTGGTGCAGCATCAAGTCCTAGATATGATGTTGAAAGATTTGGTATCATTGAAGCATTTGGATCACTTAGACAATGTGATCTAATTGTTGTTCAGGGAACTATCACGCGAAAAATGGCTCCACGTCTTAGATTAGTTTATGATCAAATGCCAGAACCAAAGTATGTAATTGCTATGGGGGCTTGTGCAATTACTGGTGGTTTGTATTTTGATTCATACAATGTACTTCCAGGAATTGATGGTATTCTTCCAGTTGATGTGTATGTTCCAGGTTGTCCACCTAGACCTGAAACTCTCATACAAGGATGTATTTTGTTACAAGAAAAAATTAAGAGAATGAAAGCTAGGAAGTTTGTATAATGAGTACTAATACTGAACAAGTTACTATTGAAGAAAAACCAGCTGAAGAAAAACCAGCTGAAGAAAAACCAGCTGAAGAAAAACCTGTAGCAAAACCTGTAGCAAAGCCAGTGGAATTACCTGCGTTTGAAAAAAATATTTCTGATAAAATTGTTGAAAAATTTGGTGATAAAATTGTGGTTTCATTTGTTAAAGAAAATCGTGTTGGAATTAATGTTGATAAAGAAAATGTTCATGATGTAGCTAAATTCATTCGTGATGAACTAAATTATGATCATGTAGAGTCTGTTTCAGGTGTAGATTATCCACAAGATAAAGAAATTGAAGTTGTTTATCATATTGGATCTTATTCTGATCCGTCACTAGCAAGTCAACTTATTGTTTTAGCAACTAGAGCTGTAAGAGAAGAAAATCCAATACCTGGAAAAGATGCAACCAAATTACCTACTCTTAGAGATATATTCTACAGTGTAGAATTTCATGAAAGAGAGGTTTTTGAAATGTTTGGAGTTTACTTTACTGGTCATCCTGATAATAGACGATTGCTTTTACCTGAAGACTGGGCAGATTTACCTCCTCTTAGAAAGGACTTTGCAATAAAGGGACGATAGAAATGACTAACGAATTTTTACCTCCTGGATTAGCACTCCAAAAAGCCGATGAGAGAATTATGACTCTTAATGTTGGACCACAACATCCTGGTTCTGGACATATGAGAATTATTGTACAAATTGACGGTGACTATATTGTTGCATGTGATCCTGATCCCGGTTATGTACATCGTGGGGAAGAAAAAATGGCTGAATACAGAAATTACATTACCAATATTCCTCATTTAGAAAGACCAGTAATTCATGATTCTTGTAATGTACTTTATCCATATGTCTTAGGAGTAGAAGAATTACTTGGAATTGAAGTTCCAGAACGTGCAAAATATGTTCGAGTAATTTGTTCTGAATTAAATCGTTGTATCTATACCATGTATTGGCTTGCCATCTATGGTATTTTCTTAGGTCATTCTACAATGTTTATGTGGCCCGCAGGTGATCGTGAACTCTTAATTGATCTTATGGAAAAAATTAGTGGTGCAAGAGTTACACATGCACATTTTGTTCCAGGTGGAGTTAGAAATGATTTACCTCCAAACTTTGAAGAAGTATGTTTGCGTCAAGTAAATTATTTTGAAAAACGTATACGAGAATATGCTGCAGTCTTTTATGACAATCCAATTTTAATTTCAAGAACACAAGATACTGGTGTACTTTCTCGTGAAGATGCAATTCGACTTGGAGTAACTGGTTCTGTGCTTCGAGCAAGTGGAGTTGATTATGATCTTAGAAAAAAAGAACCATATGACGTTTATGAAGAATTAGATGTTCACAGTAATGTGATGAAAGAAGGCGATTCATATGCAAGATCTAAAATTCCATGGCTTGACATGTTGGAAAGTTGTAATATAATTAAACAAGCATTAGAAAAGATGCCAAAATCTGGATCTGTTAGAGTTAAACTAAAACCAAATCCAAAAGGAAAAGGATTTGATTCTGTATACAAACGTGTAGAATCTGGTAGGGGCTCCCTTGGATGCCATATTGTTTCTGATGGTAAAGTTGAACCATACCGACTAAAACTAAGTGTTGGTTCTTTTAGAAATTTAATTGCATTACCGTATCTTCTAAAAGGCGAAAAACTTGGCAACATGCCATCTGTTTATTGGAGTCTTAATTATTGGCCAGTGGAGGCAGACCGATAAATGTCTGTTATTGCACCTGATTTCAAATTTAGTAAATTTATCCAATCTTTAATCAGTGATGTTGTTTGGTTTGTTTTGATATTATCATTAATTGGGTTCCCGCTAATTATGATGGTTTTGTTTTTTATTCCAATGCCTGTAATTGATGGAGAATTACTTACACCATTTCTTGCATTTACTTACTTAGCTGATCCTTCACGTACACTTCCAATTGTTCAATCATTCATGATGACTGATATGTTTAAGATAATGGCATTTCCTGGATTTGGTTTTGCAGCCTTGTTAGCCGCTGGAACAATTTTTGTTGAAAGAAAAATGCTTGCAAAATTACAATTAAGAGTTGGTCCTTTTTACTGTGGAAAATTTGAAGGAATTTTACAATTAATGGGGGACGGCCTAAAATTAATTTCAAAAGAAATTATTATTCCTGCAAAAGCTGATAAGCCTATTTTCTGGGCAGCACCTGTTCTGTTTGTAGCATCAGCTGCAGCATTTGTTGCATTAATTCCTGTTGCACCAGGTTGGGTAGTTGCAGATGTGGATATGGGATTACTTGCTGTCTTTGCAGTTATAGGATTTTTCCCAATTGTAACAATTCTTTCTGCATGGTCTGCAAATAGTAAATTCCCATTCATTGGAGGAATTAGAGCATTATTCCAAATGGTTTCATTTGAAATTCCATTAATCTTATCTTTGTTAGGAGTTGTTATGGTAACTGGTACTCTTAATTTATCTGAAATTGCTGCTAGTCAATCTAGTTTCCCATGGATTCTCTTTTTACCAGTTGGTGCAATTGTATTTTTCATCACAATGCTTGCAGAATTGGAAAGAATTCCATTTGATTTACCAGAGGCAGAAAGTGAAATTGTTGCTGGATGGTTAACTTAATTATCTGGAATGATGTATGGACTTGTTCAATTGGGAACATATCTCAAACTTTACGCATTTGCAGCATTGTTTACTGTATTGTTCCTTGGTGGTTGGAATGGTCCGATGATTGTACCGCAATTCCCTATGGAACTTGTAACTGAAGGAATTACGCTTGGTCCTATAACTGCAAAGATAGGTGGATTGGAACCATTACTTACTCAATTAATTACTCCAGAAATGATTAATGGAGTTTTAATGTTTGTTCTAAAGACAGTTGGTGTTATCTTTTTCATATTACTCCCAAGAGGTGTATTTCCAAGAATTAGAGTTGATATGCTACTAAATCTTGGTTGGCACAAGTTGATCGGACTTGCATTCATTAACATCTTTATTGCACTAGCCTTAGTTTACGCTGGAGTGCTAGGACCAGGAGGTTTACAATAATGGGAACTGCTACAGGTATCATACGTGCATTAAATTCTGGAATTAAGCACATTGCAACAAAAAGATTTACTCTTCGTTATCCTGAAGAGAAACTAAAGTTTGTAGGTGATGGTTACCAATTTGATCCTTCTACAGGTGTTGGAATTGCTGGATTAAAGGGACGTCATATGTTATTCCATGATCATTGTACTGGATGTCAATTATGTTCTATTGCATGTGAAGGCGTTGCTGAAGCAATTGCTATGGTAAAAGTTCCAGAAAACCAAAAACAAAATAAAAAATCTATCATGCCTCAAATTGATTATGGAAAATGTGTCTTTTGTGGTTTATGCGTTGACGCATGTCCATTTTATGCTCTTTACATGACTAATGATTATGAACTCTCTTCTTTTACCAAAGAAGGTTTGATTTACACCCCTGCACAACTTCAGGTTAAACCCTATGTTGCACAGGACAGTGAAATTATAATTACTAAATGGGGTGCAACTCATGGCTGATGCTACATTTCTTGCACTAACTGTACTTACAATTGGTTCTGCAATTGCCGCACTTGAAATGAGATCATTGATTTATGGTTCTATTGCATTAATGGGAACTCTTGGTGGTATTGCTGGATTTTTCTTTTTACTTGATGCACCATTTGTTGCATTGTTTCAATTAGCAGTTTATGTTGGTTCAATCGCTGTCTTAATTTTATTTACTGTCATGCTTGTAAAACGAGAACTTATTTTTAAAATGATTGAAGATAGAAGAAGAAAATTTGCAGGAATTGGTTTAATGTTAATTATCATGGTATCTTTAGGTGCAGTGTTTTTAGATTCTGGAATTAAAACAATAACTACTGATGAACCATCAGTTGATTTTAGAGATATTGGTAAAAACTTTGTAACTTATTATTGGCCTGCATTAATTTTGATGGGTTTGGTTTTAGCCGGTTCCGTAACTGGTGCCCTAGTTCTAGCTAGAAGGGAGGATGTGGAAGATGACCAACGAACTAGTTGATTTTACATTAGTTTCTGTTGCCATGTTGGCAATAGGAATTTACGGACTTGCAGTAAAACGTAATTTTATTCGAATGTTATTT
>FLOH01000773.1_pt1 | contig 58550 bp, 72 predicted proteins | sample 756751 | NCBI WGS metagenome assembly FLOH01 (sample SAMEA4026879, study PRJEB14308) | marine metagenome | biome: coastal water; material: water | depth 74 m
CGATCCGAAATCATTAAATGGTGGAATGAGGAACTGGAGAAACAGACCAATGGTCAGGTCAAGGTTGAAGTATACTGGAGTCAATCCCTGCTCAAAGGTAAAGAAATTATTTCCGGGGTCGGAAGTGGCGTTGCCGATATGGGATGGTGCTCCCCACAATACAATCCGACAGATTTACCTCTTTGGACTGTGGTATCAGCCGTTCCTTTTGCCAATACAACATCAAAAAAGATTTATGATGCACTTTGGGAAATGTATGAGCAAGATCCTGTGCTGCAAAAGGAATTAGAAAAGAAAAATCTAGTCTTGATCAGTATGTTTCCCTATGAATTCTATACTCTTTTCACCAGAGAGAAAGCCGTGACGTCAGTGGCGGATATCAAAGGTTTGAAATTGCGTGTTTCTTCGGACTCACATGCCAAAGCCGTTAAAGCTGCAGGGGGAACACCTGTATTTATCCCTGGGGGGGATTTATACACTGCTGTCCAAAAGGGGACGATAGATGGATTTTTCTATCCCCTGGAACGTACGGTGGCCTACAAGATTCCTGAAATTGTTAAATACGGCGCCGACGTGAAATTGATTGGCATCACAGCCTTCCTGGTCATGAATCGCAACATGTGGAACCGTCTTCCTAAAGATGTTCAAAAGGTTCTAAAAGAAACTGGGCGCCAAATTAGCGATACGCTGGTTGCCCTCAATGATGAGAACCACGGAAAGAATATCAAGAAGGCCGAGGCCATGAAAGATTTTAAGATGAATAAATTCCCTGACTCTGAAGTGGAGAAATGGGCCAATCTTCCTGAAGTCAAAAATTTGAAGGCCGGCTGGGTGAAAGACAAGGAGAGCAAAGGCATGCCGGGAAAGAAAATCCTGGATGAATTCCTTACAAAAATTCAATAGCGGTCGTTCGAGAGGGCTCTCTTTTGCCGAGGTATTTTAAATAGTACACGGGTCTGAATATAGGGAGCCCTTTTGGATGATTTTGAAATAATAATAGTGTAAATGCACGAGAGGTGTTTGAGTTCAGACTATCTGTATCTGGGGCTCTATTATTTCATTGTGAAGCATAAATCTTTGCGTCTTGCTAAAATAAAACAAATGTTGATCAGAATCTAAGTACAACTATGGGAAAAAGGGAAAAGAGATGAAACGAATTCTCAAATTATGCAACAGGGTCTCGAGCCTCATTAGCGCCTCGCTTCTTTTTGTCATGATGATTCTCATTTTATCTGATGTGATTGGCCGTTTTCTGTTCAATAACCCCATCCCAGGCACTATAGATTTCACAAGGGTCTTTATGGCTGCAGTGGTCTTCTTGGGGCTCTCCTATACTGAGGAGTGTCGTGGGCATATTCGAGCAACGGCTTTCATCTCCAGATTGCCCGCAAAGGTTATTCATTATATGGATGTCTTCGCCGCCTTTGTAGGTTTGCTCCTTTTTCTAGCGATTGCTTGGCAGGGCTGGATTATCTTTGTTGAGTCTTGGTCATCTGGAGAATATTATCCTGGTATCATTCAGGTTCCTATTTATCCAGCAAGGATGCTTGTATTCTTAGGCAGCATTTTGCTTTGTCTGCAGTTTATCTTCAACATCATAATGTCAGTGTTGGGCAAAACAGAAGGAGTAATGGTGTCCCATTGAGGGGCGGGAGGTAATCTAATAACATGGACAGTGTTACAACTGGCTATCTTGCAATCATTTGTCTTTTGGTGCTGATTCTTTCGGGAGTTCATGTGGGAATAGCCCTTGCTGTCGTAGGAGGTCTCGGATTTCTTTCCATGGTGGGCGTGGATGCCTGCCTGGGGCTATTGAAATCGGCACCCTACGAGGCGGCAGCTTCGTATCATCTGAGCGTAATTCCTCTGTTTCTTCTCATGGGGTTATTTGCTTATCACAGTGGCTTGAGTGCAAAAATCTACCGTTCCGCACGCCTTTGGATCGGAAAATTTCCCGGAGGTTTGATTCTATCAACCATTGGTGCAGCAGCGTTGTTTGGTGCTGCCTGCGGTTCCACCACAGCCTCCACTGGAATTTTCACCAAAATAGGCCTGCCCGAAATGCTCAAATTTAAACATGATAAGCGACTTTCCGCAGGCGCGATTGCTGCTTCAGGAACACTGGCTATTTTGATTCCACCAAGCACGATTTTGGTTTTTTACGGCATCCTTACGGAACAGTCCATCGGGAAGTTGCTGGTTGCGGGGGTTTTGCCGGGAATCGTTTCAGCAGGTCTGTACCTCCTTATGATTGTCATAAAATGTTCAATAAATCCAAACCTCGCTCCCAAGATGATCGAGCAGGTTTCACTGCGAGAAAAGTTTCAGTCGCTGAAAGGTCTTTGGACTTTCCCACTCCTCGTTGTTGTGGTTGTTAATCGCCACGCTAAACTGACTCAGTGAAGGGTCAAATTCTCAAAATCTATTGACCAATCGGGAAAAATATCAGATTAAATGGGCCTCTGTCAGGGCCTTTTTTTATGCAAAAAAATAGGCGGAGAGAGTAGCCGCTCTCGTCCGCCTGGATAAATGGGGCTATTATGCCCTCGAAAATAGGAGATCATGATACACTTTGTTGATGTTGCGCTCAAGGTAATTTTTTCTCAAGGACGTGATTTTTTATGGCAAAGGCCATGCGGATGCCCCAGATGTTCTCATTGGAAGGTATGGGGTCATGGATATGTTCAAGCCAGTTTTGAAGGCTTTAATGTTCCGTTGTGGTTGAAACGATATCGATGTCCGGAATGCGGCTGTATTATTCAAATGAGACCGGCAAGCCATTTCAGTCGATTCCAATCTTCCAGAAAAGGCATCCGTTCTGCTCTTGTTCGGCGAATTACCCATGGAAAGTGGCCACCGGATCAGTTTTCAGGGCGGATGCGCCACTGGCTGAGAAACCTGAAGCGTCAAATGAAGGCTCATCTGACGGAGAAGTGGAAATCCGGATTAATGGCGGCCTTTGACCGTCTGGTTGGCATGGGGCGTGTTCCGGTCAGCAGGTCAATTTAATCTGCCATAAAAACGGCCTGATACCCACCCTACCGAAGACTCCTTTTGAAATATATTTTCAGTGAATATATGCAGGGGTAAATCACATTTCGGCGTTGATCCAAGCGCTGGATTCAACTGCAACCCCAAAACGAGAGGAGCCTTATGAACGAACAGCAAAAAAAAGATGTAGCCGTATTCAGATTTGGCATCATTCAGGATTTTGTAAACGGTTCGAAGCTGGACTATGGCAAACGAGCGAAGTTGCTTCGGAAGAAGTGCAAGCGCAAGTGGGATATTCCCCATTCCCACAGAACCAGTGTCAGCAGAGGAACCATCCAACGCTGGATACGGATCTACGAGGAGAGCGGCAGCGCTCTTGAATCCCTGTACCCCAAAGGTAGAAGTGACAAGGGAAAACTTCGGGTACTGGATGGGGAAGCATGCCTGACCCTCAAACAAATGAGGACAGAAATGCCCAACGCCACCGTTCCCTTCATCCTGAAAACCATGGAAGCGCGGGGTTGCACGTCTTCCCAATTGCCCCCGTCAACAGTGTATCGCTTTTTTCATCACAACGATCTGATGCGACCCACAAAGGCCCGGGAAGACCGACGGAAATTTGAAGCCGAACACCCCAATGACATCTGGCAGAGCGATGTGATGCATGGCCCACATCTGGAAATTGATGGCAAAAAACGCAAAACCTATTTGATTGCCTTCATAGATGACCACTCCAGATTGATTGTCCATGGCGGGTTTTATACCTCAGAAACGACCCGGTCATTCATGCATGCCTTTGAACAGGCGCTGTTGAAGCGCGGGTTGCCCCGCAAGCTTTACGTTGACAATGGCAGCGCGTTTCGTTCCAGGCAATTGATGCACACAACAGCATCCCTCGGCATTGCCTTGTGGCATTCCAGAGCCTATAAACCCCAGGGCCGCGGCAAAATTGAGCGCTTTTTTAAAACTGTCCGGTCACAGTTTTTACCTGGATTTACCGGCAACAGCCTCGATGAGATTAATCAAACCTTCGAGGTGTGGCTCTCCGGCGACTACAATGCCCGTAAGCATTCTGCAACAGGTAAAAAACCCCTGGAGCGCTTTGCAGACGGGATTGAATGTATTCGCGCAACACCAGACAACCTAAAAAACCACTTCAGAAAGACTGCCCGACGGAAAATTAACAGGGACCGGACCATTGTCCTTGACAAACATCTGTATGAAGGCCCGGTGGCACTTATCGGAAAACAGGTGGATTTACTGTATCATGAAAACGAATATGACAGGGTTGAGCTTCGATACAAACAAAAATCCTACGGTTTCCTCAGACAGGTGGACCTGCACGCCAACTGCCGGGTTAAACGGGATAAAAACAATGACCCGGTTATTGTGAGCAGTGATAAAACACCTCTAAGCGGTCAGATGTGGGAGGCGGATTCATGAACAGTTCTTATCGTATGTTCTTTGAACTTCAGCGGGAACCCTTCACTGCCGACATCACCCACAAAGAAATCCTGATAACTCCGGCCATTAAAGGCGTGGAAGAACGTATCCGCTATGCCGTAAGATTGGGCGCCGTAGCTCTGATTACAGGAGAAATCGGCAGCGGAAAATCGACGGCTTTGAGATATGTTGCAGGCAGTTTTCATCCTTCCGAGTATCGGATTCTCCATGTGACAGCCTCGGCCGGATCCATTCTGGAGCTCTACCGCCATATCCTTGGAGAGCTCCATTTGGAACCTGCAGGCAGTTCACGGGCTAAAATGACCCGTAAAATCAAGCAGGAAATCAAAGATGCCGTCCTTGGCAAGAAAATGAAAGTCATCCTGGTGATTGATGAAGCTTCTCTGCTTCGTCTCGATGTGTTTGCCGAGCTGCATACCCTGACCCAGTTTGACAATGATTCCAAACCATTCTTACCCATGGTGCTTGCAGGTCAGGGCAACCTGGTGGATAACCTGAAGTATCGCTATTCCTTACCTTTGGCTTCAAGGGTGGTGGGCAGATGTCACCTTCAGGGGGTGGATCAACAGGGTATGGAGGATTATCTGGCCCACCATCTGGCCATTGCCGGTGTCCATAACAGTCTTTTTGAAGCGCCCGCTGTTACAGCCATCCATCAAGGTTCCGGCGGGCTGTTCAGAAAAGCCAACCATCTGGCCAGGGGTTCCCTTATTGTTGCAGCCCGGGGGAAATCCAGTCTGGTCTCTTCAGAGCATGTACGCATTGCAGCCACTGAACTTTTTTAATCTCAATATTTCCGATCCCGGCCGAAGGGGAACCGCTTCGACCGGGATATTTTTGCCATGGAAAAACTTTTTGAAAAACTGCACCGTTTCTTTCGTGACGGCTTCCATCTGGCTGTGCTGGATCTGGAAGCCGGTGCGCGATGGACCGTAGAGGCAAAACCATCAAACATCCCCTACCTCAAGGCGGAAAATGCACAGGGCCGGCATATCCTCATTCAACCCCTCTCTCAAGCCTGTTATTTAATGGTGGATGATGTTTCGTCAAATACCCTTCTGTTTCATCACAAATTCAATAACGGTGCATGGAAACCTGGAAGAATGGTGGTTGAAACCTCCCCTGATAATTACCAGGTATGGATACATGCCCACCGGCCCCTACCGCTTGATGAAAAACGATACTGGCTGAAAAGACTTAAATCTGATCCTGGCGCCGACCCTTCCAATAGATTGGGACGATCTCCCGGCTTCAGAAACAGAAAGAAAAAATACCGCGACGCCTCTGGTAAATATCCTTTGGCAAGGCTGATTTGGATAGATTGGAAACGAAATGCGTATATACCCAAACCCAAAATAACACAGCATTTACCCATTCGCACATATCTTTCCCCTCAACCCCTGGAGGGGGGCGTGTGTCATGCTGTTAAAATCTCTCGCCATCAGTATGAACGTGGGAATGAGTCGGCAACGGATTTTGCTTATGCCATGGCCATCATCAGGAGGGGCGGTGATGACAACTATGTTCGCCATTGTCTGCTCGCGGAAAGGACTGATTGGTCTCATCATGACGGTCCCAGGAGAAAAGAGGCCTATTTGAAAAGGAGTATACGGCGGGCCAGATGTATTGTTGAATCAAATTGAGTAGACGCAGATATAACGACTTTTTTTGAGGATAAACTCTTTGGTTTTTGAGAAAACCAATTTAATGTGAAAATCTCAAAAGCTGTTCAAGATAATCAGAAAATTTAGGCCAGACCAAAATGGAAATCAACACCCTTGCTAAATATATTATAATATAAACATTATATAATATTATATATATATATATATTAATTTCCATATAGAAATTAATAAAACAAAAAAAAGACACATGCAAGAATCTTCTATTTGAAAGTTCCATCGGCCATTTACCCACACACTTCACTTTTTTTATTTATGAGTGGTAAAAAAGCATTAAGTATTAGAAGTGTTTCCTATGAAGGTAAAGCAAGAAAATGTCCGATACAAAACAACAAACCAAAGACAGTACAGAAACATTAATTGAATCTCTACACGCTTCAAGAAAAAAGAGAACGATCCTCATTAATCCCGACTACCTTGACGATGAAAAGCTGCCGGATGACGAAAGAAGCGCTGTCCTCAAGGAAATATTTAACAAAAATATTCGGGAAAAACAGCTCAGCAAAATCATATCTCACCTCACACCGCTACTGGACGGTGCTCATCCTCCTTCAGCACTGATATACGGCCCCACAGGATCAGGCAAAACGGTTACTTTGATGCATGTGCTCTCAACCTTTGAAAAAGTAGCTGAGCGGCGCGGCATCAGTTTCACCTATCGATACATTGATCTAACATCGCCAAAAACTTATTTTGGGGCGCTCAACGAGGTCGCGATTGCACTTGATAGCTCAAATCGGAAATATCGAAAAGGCATCCCGGTTGAATATATGCAGGATACGATAATAAAGGCTATTTCTGGTTACAAAGGCTTTTTGACGTTTCTTATTGATGAAGCCGATAATATTTCACCAAACCCTGATGCATTTTTGATGTATCTGGCAAAAACGCTTCCTCGTAAAATTTCTTGCAGATTGATACTAATCCTCTTGACCAACAGATTGGATCTCGAAAAAACGCTTGATCCAAGAATCTTGAGTTGTCTCAAGAAAACAGACATGATTTTTGAGCCCTATGACGCTCTTGATCTGCTTGAAATCCTTAAACTGAGATCCGAAAAAGCTCTTCTCAAAAACAAGGTAGACGAGGCTGCGCTCAGAAAAGTTGCTGCTTATGCGTCCCGCGAAACCGGTGATGCAAGAAAAGCCGTTGAGTTACTCGCCAAAGCTGTAAAGGTTGCAGAAGAAACTTCAGGGTATTTGGGCGAGACAGAGGTGGATATCGCTGAAAGTAGACTGGAAGTTGACAAATCCACTGAATTAATCAATGCTTTAGCAACGCATCAGCGTTTTGCTCTTCAATCCTGTTACGAACTCCTGAAAAAAGGTTCCAAAAAAGTATCTACTGCTCAAGCCTACGATCTGTATAAAGAAATTTGTAATGGAGAAGATTCACGCTTCTTAAGTCAACGACGTTTCTGTGACATCATCAGTTTTCTTGATCTATACGGCCTTATTTGTGCCCGCGTGGTTTCCCTGGGGAGATACGGTAAGAAAAGAAATATAATGAGTTCGCTGCCTGAGCAAGTTATCAAGGCCTTCCTTTGACATAAATTGAGGTCGAAACGCCAACTGAGCTGTCTTTCGGAAACAAAGGTTCGATGACGTTGGCGTATCTCCCAGAATGCTCCGCAAGACCATGGGCGATGACAAGCCGAGCACATTCGTTGATTCCCCTATATTGCCGGTAAAAAATTTTGAAGCCTTTCTGGCTTTTGAACGAATCTTCTTGTTTGTTGTTTAAGGATTGGCAAATTTTTCCTCTTTGCTCTGGAGGTGATCAGCACTTTTCTTTTGGTTAAAATGGTACTTCTAGGGCGACTTGTTTCAGGCAGTCTTCCACAGTCATTACGGATGTGGGGTACCATTTCCCGGTATGTCTCATGTAACTGTATTGAAACTCATCATCACCCAAATATTCCAGCTTTACGAATTTGTTCTCAAAAAATGCTCTATTGACATTTGGAGGGCGTATATACTTAACACAAAAATAGAAGCTGTTTCTGTGCCACTTCGTAAAAATATCAACAAGCTGGTTTATTTCTTTCTCATCGGAGGCGGGCGAGAGATATTCCGGTTTGAAAATTGTTTCTACAATTTCGTCACCTTTTTCTTTCATATATCGCTTCAATTCCTCTGGTACTTCGGGTGTTGCTTCTTTGGGTTTTTTTGGATTATATATCCATGTTTTTCGGGTTGCCATTCTTTGCTCCAAAGTGTCAGAAGGACTTTTGTGTCTTGGAATGATGATAAGAAATATATTGGAATTTCGGAAACAGTCAAGGGATTTCGGAGCTTTCCAGATTCAGGAATATCCCCAGTTGCCTTGAGTATATGAACCTTTTAAAACCGTGGGTCTTCCTTGACAAGACGGTGAATATAAAGCTACTTTCTCCGAGCACTTTCAGAAGGGAGATGAACCATGATATGTGTGATTTGCGGAATAGAGACCGACTCCGTTGAAGAAGCGGTTGACCAAGGGTGGATTCCATATTTTTATGATAATCAGATTGAATCCGGTCCCGCCTGTTCAGAATGTTCAGAAGCCCTTCTTGAGATGGATGAGAATGGAGAGATGGAGCTCAAAAAGCAGTATCAAGGCAAAGTCAGATACAAGGAAAACCCTTTTCATTATGTCCCAGGAGAAAGCATCCTGATAGAGGTTACCATCGAAAACAACTTAAAGAACATTTTAAATTGAGGTTACGATAATGGCCGTTACAAAATCAAGCCTGATGGATTCTATTTGCGCTACCACGGATTTTGCGAAGCAAGAATCCTCAGCCGTAGTTGAATCTTTACTCGAAATAATAAAACGAACCTTAGAATCCGGGGAAGAGGTTCTGATTAGCGGCTTCGGAAAATTCTGTTTGAAGGACAAAAGGGAACGGAAAGGGCGAAACCCCCAGACCGGCGATGACATGATGATGGATGCAAGGCGGATCGTAACATTCAAATGCTCAGAGAAACTACGAAAGAAGCTCAACAACAAGGCAAGTTGAGCAAACATTCATAAGCATAAAGAAAAAAATCAGTAAAGGCTTTCCACTCCGTCAAAGGAAAGTTGGCTATCTGAATTTATGGAAGATGAAATTTATGGAAAGACTTACACCAAAGGATCTGGCTCTATTCAACGGCTTATCTGAAGATGAATCACAGCGTTTTTTCTCTTATCTCTTTTCTATCCCAAAAAAAGTAGGGAATAAGCCAAACCTACGTTCTCAAGCCATCGGATTATATGATCCTTTTTGTGACAGGCATAGTTATCCTCTCGGGATTTTATGGCAATCAGCTCCTTATAGCTTTTGCGATCATGGATGTGTCTATTGTTACGGACGATCCTATTTACACCAGTTCAAAGGAGGGGCGACCGAAAAAAAAGGTTTTCGCCGTAGCTTTGACCGATCCCTCTCAGCTATTAAGACCCTCAATTTACCTCCACGCCATCTCTCCATGGCCAATTCCACAGATGTACTACAAGGAAATTTGGAAAAAGAACACCGTCATACCCTCTACATGTTGCAAAAACTGCGTGAGTACCGAGACCATTTTTCTTCAATCTGTATTTTGACAAAAAATCCCGGTATTCTCTTCGACGATCCTGCATATATCGAGGCATTAAGAGATCTCAAAGTTGATCTTCAGGTGAGTATTGCCTTTTACCGTGATGAATCGGGAAAACTCCTTGAGCCCGGCGCACCGCTGGTTTCCGAAAGGCGGAAGGCAGTTGAACAATTGGTAAAGGAAGGGGTCTCAGTGGGCCTTCGTATTGATCCACTCTTACCCAGAGGTGTTGAAGATTGCATAGAATATCAGAGCCTGCATGATGATCTTGAACCTTTGGTTTCCTGGGCCGCCAAGGTGGGTGTCACCCATATCATCTCTTCACCCCTTAAGCTGGTCTATAGAAGAAACACGGTTTCCTGGTTCAATAAAGCCATTATCAATGCCTTTCCAGATGTCCGGCGTAGTTACCGACGAATGCCACAGCCACGCCAGGATGAACTTTTAAGGGAGTTAGGAGAGCTATGTGATAAAGCTGGACTGTCATTACAACACTGCTTCCAAAACATCCTTCAGCGCAATCCCTTTTCCTCAAAAATTACATCAACTACCAAACAAAGGAATTTGTGAACAAATTGAAGCAGGTTCAAGATGAGTATGATAGCGGGAGGCAGGTAAAGGGATAACCAATTATAATATAGGGAGGAAGCACACCAATGACATCGTATGAGAAAGCAAAAAACATGCTTAAGATGAAAGAAAAGGGAAGCGTGTCATATGACCAAATGTATGATTCTGTTGAGCTGGTAAATGAGGCATACCCAGATTGTTCAAATTTTTCCGAATTTGAGGGATGGTTTAAAAAGGAATTTTATTGGTTTAAGGAACCCGGTAAAGAATTGGTTCTTTTGGGGGGATTTTCAGACAAGCCCCCTGAGAAAAGCAAAGAGATGTGTAAAATAAGCATTGATAATGAGTGGGTTGGTAAAGGATACTGGCAGGTACTATTACCAAAATCTTCAAATGACAATGGTGAAAAAGGTTCAAAGGAAGACAAGGAAAGAAAAGATAAATTAATTCTTCTATATCTAGCCTCACCTGATCCTGATCTGCAAAATGGAATTAGCCTTGATGAAGATGTTGGTGCATTTGGCGAAGCTTACTTCTTAACCGGATTACATTTGAATGCTGTCAATGGAGAGTTGTTCGAACTTTTTTATAACAATATATTTCCAGATGCATTTTAATCATCTCTTCTGAGTCTTGTAATCTTTCCATTTCACAGTCTTAAACGTGGCTTTCATGTTCACCAAGCCTGGCGAATACACCATATACTGATGAAAAGTATCATTACTATAAAATTCAGTAGATAGAAAGGATCTGACATGACAAATGATGACATAAAGAAAGCTATGGATACAGTTGACGAGGCAATATCACAAGGAAAATATGCTGAGATCCAATCAGAGGACTTACTTAGGTCTTTATTTGAGGACACAGAAGACTCAAACTTGTTCAAATCAATATCAGATATCGATCAGCTTGAATCAATTATATTCTACATAGACCATATCTATGTCCTATGCAGTACTCAATCATTTCAGGGAATGATAAAAGGAGTCACCCTTAGCTTAGAGCAAGGATATATCAGCAATTCATATCTAATCGTTGATGATAAATATTCAAAAGAGTATGATTTCTATAAAGTCATGCTTAAATCAATGTTAAGAAAAGGTTTCATGCTAAGATTCATTGAGAAAAAACATATAGTCCTTGGATACTCAAGATTTGACACCAGTGAAAACCTGAGCAAAGAGATCTTTGATGAAATATTTAAAAGAGCAACAAATTATTTTGAAAATCCTGGGGATCTCAGTCAAGAAGATTATTATCGAGATGCTATCGTAGGTGGATCTGCAAGTAGTGCGCTTCAGCGTATAATAAGAATGATTTCGGAAAAGTCCGAAAGTGATGCAGAACGATTTGAAGAAAAAGAGAGAACTTTACTCCTTATGGATATGTGTCTTGCCTTCATAATAGGCTACTGCTACCGGCTCGTCGAAAAAACAAAAACAGAATAAAAAAAATCCTAATCCTCCTTGTCTTTCCCCTGCCCTTTCGAGGGGAAATCCAATTAGATTTTAGAGTTTTCTCCTTGGAGAAAACAACATGAAACTATCAGAGCTGGAAACCGTATACAACCCCACCACAAAAAAAATAGTCCTCAACGACCCAAAAAAAGTCTTCCATGAAACCGCAGATATCCGAACATGGACAAAGGAAGCATTCGTTGTATTCTGTCTGGGTACAGACCTAAGCGTGATCTCCCGGGAGATTATATCAATCGGGACCCTCAATAGCTGTATCATCCATCCGAGAGAAATCTTCAGAACAGCCATAACAAGAAATGCAAACTCAATCATCGTAGCCCATAACCACCCTTCAGGTAATCTGACCCCTTCAAAGGAAGACCTCGATATCACGAAACAGCTCAAAAATGCCGGAGAGATCCTAAACATCCTTCTGCTGGATCATGTCATAGTCAGTAAACAAGGTTACAATAGCATTAAAGATAAAGAGAACTTTCCCCTCTGAATTTTCGTCAAGCCCATAAACTCCAATACATCCATTCTATCACAATAGTATTTATATACTTTCAAACTTTGAAAGAATCAAAGTAATCAAATAACAAAAAGGTGACTAATATGAGAACAATAAATGTTGTTTTTGAAGATAAAGAATATGACCAACTAAATAAACTGAAAAGCGACCTTACATGGCATGATTTTTTATTGAAATTATCCAAAGAAGGTGTACCCAAACAAACGAGGTAAAACAAATGAGATCCCAAAACCCGATAGATAGAATAAGAGCAAAGAAACCGATAAATAGAAAAAGAATATTGCAACTGCCAATGTTCAATCAAAGACCAAATTCCTGCTCCAGCATAAGCCAGGATGCAGTAGACCAGCTATCCTATGGCCCCGCCCTGGCGTATAGAGAAACAGCTAAAAGAATGTGATAATGGATCATTAAGCATGTTCCTCTCATTCATAGGAGCAATCTTAGGATTGATAGCTTTCCATTTTGTAAAAATAGAATATTTCGACAAGAAAAGCAAATCAAAGAAAAGCGTAGAAGATTCAATATCAAAATTTAAAACCAAGGAGGGCTAAAACAAATGCCAAACATACAATTCCATGCAACAGATGAGCTGTACACAGCTCACAAAAAAATACCGGACAACAAGAAACAGGAATCCAATGATGTCCTGAGAAAAGTCCTACAAAAAGAACGCATAAAAAAAGGATACCTGAAAAGCTAAAATGAACAAAAGAAAGATCAGGAGAAGAAAAAAACATAAACTGAACCTGATATCAAAACCCTGGCAAACAATTGGTTTCATGATATTGGTTGCAGCAGCAATTATAATTGTTTGGTATCTAACGTTCGAAATGTTCTTTCCAGATACTTATATAAAATTCGGAGATGATCCACGTTCAGAATATGATGATTTTGAATGCTTCAATAGAGGAATCGTAAAGGCGAATACATACGAAATAATCTGTTGCTATAAACACCCATTCGTGACAACAATTGACCATTCAGAAAACAAAACATGGCAAACAACCCAATGCTTTAAAATATCCAATATAACCCAAAAAGTAATATAGAAATAAAAAGAAAAAGAAAAAAATGAAAACCAGATGCCAAGCCCACTCCCAAAGACTTGAGTATAAACTACATCCAAATCTAAAACTCTCTCACCTATCAGAAAAGCGACTGAAAAAAACTCCTAAAAAGCGTATCACAAGACAATGATCGTGCAACTGGAAGCCAGAAAAGAACAACTGACCCCAGACTTCATGAGCTACACACCAAAGCGGAATAATTATAGTTGAAAAATTTTAACAAAATAAGTAGATTGCCAGGCGAAAAGGAGTGAAATAGAAGCATATAGGAGAATCCAATGCCACTTAAAGATATAAAATACCATGATTTCCTGACAACTGGAAAATACCCAATATATAACGGGCGAGTGGCACTCCACTATTATGAGCTGAACAAATATTCAGCCAGACAACTGGAGACCTGGAAACATGAAAATATAAGATACCTCCTGTGCTTCAGACAAATATTCCCTTATAAATTATATCAGTTTAGAAGAGCTGTAAACGAAGCATCAGGCTATTGCTTTGAAACCGGAATAAGAAAGCCAGTTTGCAGGAAATGCAGAATCGCAAAAACCCTAGGAAAACCATGCTATAAGGTCGATGAATATTTTAAAATGATGCAAGCAAGTACATTTATTGGCTTCGCAAATGCCAATGAGAAATGGTGTAAGCAACTCAAAAACCACTGCTGGAAAAAACTGTGGGAAGAATACTCTGTAGACACTCCAGAAGATCAAATAGAAACCATCTATTTGTCAGAAAATACCTACCATGACTCAATAACACGCGAAGAGATCCCAATCCCAGATGAGGCCCCTGGTTTCCTGCCAGATAATAATGACCTAAAACCTCAATTCATCCAATCACAATAAATATAGTCAAACCACTTTCCACGCTAATCAAACACCCGAAGTTTTGTTTGAAAACAGACCTTTAAGTAATTCCCCTTAAAACCAGAAGGGAATTGCCTCTGGAGGTATATAGATGAGACAAATAAATAAACAAACAGGATTAGATAAAGCAGAAAGACTTGAAAGATTGGAACAATTTAACGGCGATGTCCTTGATGATATAATCATCGAAGAACAAAATATAAATCCACACGACTGCGACCACTCACCAAACCACCTGTTACCGCTAAGAATCGAATTCGACCCGACAACAAACAAGCAAATAACAATCAATAAATGTATGTGCTGTAATGCAGAAATCCCAGATGACTACGCGATACAAAGTGAAGAATACGCATACATAGATGAAAGCATGATGAATTGATAAGAGGCAAAAAAGATGAATAGACAATCATTAGATATTGAAACAATCAAGAAAGAAGAAGTGCAAGGCTTAAATGAGCATAAAGAAAATATGCTCGAATCCATCAAAGACTACCGGACATGGTATATAGACCAAATACACCTTATGGATGATCCAAGTGAATCATACAAGGTAAAGGTCTCTAAGATAGACAACACAATAAAATATTTAGAAAAGCATTAATTTCCCATTCATTCGAGGGAAATTGAACCCTCAGTGATATAAAGTAAAAAGTGAACAGTCCCATCGTGGCGGAGGAAGTAAAATGGAAATAAGAAAACTGAAAAACAGTGCAGGAGAAATTTTAACAACAAAAGATGGAAAAGATCTTGAAGAACTAAGATTTCAAGTTGGTGACCAATTTGTCCCAATATTCAACAGCGTCTTAGAACGCCAACATGATGCAGTAGTCAAAGGGAAGACCAAGAAGATTACAAACTATAGCATCAAATGCAGAGCAAGAGACAATGACAAAAAGGCAATCATTCACAATGGAGAAGCAGAAATCTTTGTAGCATTGACTCCAACACAAGCCAAAAGCCTTAAGCAAAAGGTAGAAGACGGAATGGAACTGAATCAAAACCTGTTCGTAGCATATGCATATGATAGTAAAGAACACGGCCCCCAGATAGGACTTGGACTTAAAAAAGCCACAAAGCCAGCAAAAACCTTTGATGAATTAGATAAGGAAATGACAGAATCCATCAAGGAACCTCAACAAGAACAGAACCAAGAAAGACAATCATCAAATCCAACACAAGCACCGGCATCGTTACCAAAAGCCGATGCTGTTGTATCAACAACCAGTACAGACGACAGCGAACCAATGAAGATAGAGGAAATATAATAAACTAAACAAAGGAAATTTATGCCACTTTTTGTATTAATTTTTAACAAAATAAATGCCAACTCTCCCGACATCATCGCGTGATATAATGTGGTGTGAATTATGTGAAACTATATGAAGATGTAAAAATAAAAATAATGAAGGTGATAAACTTGAAAAAACTATTTACACTATTTGGAAAGACAGCAGAAGATACGATTAATACCCTCAAAAAAAAAGAACTATCCATTGGAAAAAAAGGGATGTTGAAGGCAAGACGGTATTGGTTGCTAATACTGATGAATGAGGTGACATATGATTTGTCCGGGTTGTGGAACAAGTACATACAACAAAAGAAAACATAATGCTCGTTGGGATAAACTTTGGTCTTCCTATTGTGGAACCGAAGACCCACTTCCCCAAAAAAAATTATTTGGCTATGGTTATATGAATGAAAAAGCAAACAAAAATAACTAAACAACCCACGAGAAAACGCTGTGAGGTGTACAGTAGAATTGTAGGATATCTTCGCCCCATCGACCAGTGGAACGACGGTAAGTCGCAGGAATACAAAGACCGGAAAGAGTTTAAGGTCGATAAAAAATAATCATCGCTCCGCCTCAGAAGAAAACGGAGCGTGATAAAATGGTAAATGATAAAAAAAAACAGCGAGACAACAAAGTTCTTAATGACGCTATAGCAGACCTGAAAAATGGCGAAGCTGTCATAATAAGATGCCCAAAGTGCAAAAAGCAAACATTCGTTGGGGTAGCACAAGCCTATACTTCAGACGATAAACCATATCCTATTGGAAATTGTTGTTGTTGTGATATGAATCTAAATGCCTTGGATATTGAACATGATGTTGAGTTGATGATGAAATTCAGAAATATGTACTGGGATAAATGGGTCTCATTCTGCCTGGAAAAGAAATCTGAACCCGTGATGGATGGTAATTGAAATGACAACAACAATAAAAACATTAATCCTTGAGATACTTAATGGTAATGGAACAAGCCATATAAAAGAAATCCATCTTAAAGTGACAGAACTCCGACCAGATATCCCTCAGCATACAGTAAGAGCAAGACTCTCTGAAATGTCAAGGAGTGATGATTTAGAAGAAAAACTGAACGCTTTTGGCGACGGTTTCTATGACCTATACGCAGAAAATACAGAATTATCTAGCGTGGTATCTTATCCGAACCGGGGACCTTGGGGCAATTCCAGTTATAGAGGCAACTGTACTGGGCATATAGTCAAAGATATAATTCTTCGTTTCAAATGCAAAAGCGTATTCGACCCATCAGAAGGAAGTGGCACGGTGAAAGATGTTGTAAAAGGCATAAATAAGTTTAAGCAACAAAATATATATTACGAGGGCAAAGACTTGAAGAAGGGGTGGGATATTATAGAAGGGCAACTTCCAGACAAGAAATTCGATATGGCTTTCTATCATCCACCGTATTGGGACATCATTAAATATTCTGATAATCCAAAAGACCTAAGCAACTGTCAAACTTTACATGGATTTGAGGTTAAACTAAATCAAGCTGTTGAAAGATTTGCTATCTCCGGTCAGAAGTGAACCCACTTAGGGGGAAAAAATGAACCCACCCCATATTAATTCTCCAATAAAATCAATATGGACAATTTTGCCTCAGGCGTTTTCAAGGGACAAATTGGGTTGGTTGCCATGTGGCAACAAATGTTCAAAATTAGATTCGTTATTATTTCAGCTAGATAGCACTACTTGGAAAAAGAAAAAATGTTGTCAAAAATGCTTTCCGGTTTACCCCTAGAGTATGTCTATATATCCAGCTGATATTACATCAAAATAATTGGGGTGGGTCCAAACTCCGGAAAAAAGTGGGTTCATTTTAAACCGGAGGTGGCAAAAGATTATCTGAAACAGTGAGGCCAGGTGGAATAATGGCTGTCCTTATAGGAGACAAGAGAAAGAATGGAAACTATTTTGTCTTGATGAGAACACTTCTATTCAATAAGATGATAGGAGAACTTAAAGCTATGATAATCAAGGTGCAGCACAATTGCAGAAGTGACCGAAGGTTTTACAGTACCAATAATCCTTGTATGGTACCTATTAAACATGAGTATTGCCTTATCTTCCAGAAAAACTAAGGAAGATGGAGGCTATTAAAAATTAGGGAAAAAGATAACATAACAATCAACTGTCATACGTGTAATAAAATACTTTTTCAAGGCTCCAAAAAGGAAGCCAAAAGACAGATAATCTATTGTGTTGATTGTGCTAAAAATAATACTGAATAGAGGTAGAGACTCATTTGTTTTGTTTTTGTCCTTCGGAAAACAAATCTAATGGAGGTAATTGAAATGGATATAAAAGAATTTAAGAAACTATTAGCGTCAAATAAATGTCCTTTTTGTGAAAAAAAACTAAAGTATTATGATGGGGCTTTGGGATATGAGGCGCTTAAATGTTATAGTTGCAAAATTGACATTGACCATAACGGATTACATTGGGAGGATTAAGTATAGATTATGCTTATTAATGCGGTTAATCTATTGCGTTAAATGTGTTGATAGCACCTTCGGTAAGTGAACACGCAAATCCTCTATCGTAAACCTTTCGATTCAAAAACTGATTTCTAAATTCAAGATTCCTTTGAATCCGAAAACTTTATCGAAGGATTCGCTACGTCCCCTATCTCTCATTCTTGATTTCATTTTCTAATACTAATTCTATCCTTTGGTTTTAAAGATTAGAAACCAAAGGAGTTGATATAAAAATGGAAAGCGTAAGAAAACAAATAGAAATAGGTGAACAGGTAGATAGCTGGATAGCAGATGAACAATTGCCAAGAAGAGCCGGGTTTAAGGTCATAAGGGGATTTGACCAATACGAAGGCATGGACGAAGACGAGATTTCAGCATATAAGGAATTTAGGAGATGGTTTGTAAATAAAGATTTAGACCTTCTAAAAATAATACCTCAGCAGGATAGAGACGACTTCTACATACCATTTGAAGATGATGATTCAATATCATTTGCATTCGGTTCAATGGACTACCAGAGACTAATTCCACAGTTCGACAAATATCAATACAAGCTAAAGATGATATATGCGAGAATAAAGGATTTGGCAGACACACACTCAGCAATAAGCCAACAGGAAGGGAAAGAGAATACAAAGAGGAAATATGTGGAGATAGTTGCAACCGAGTTCAGAGACAATGCAAAAGGCTTATTAGAGACATATAACATGTATCCTCACTTAGTCAACAAGGCGAAAATGTTTGATAGAATCGAAATGACAAACAGGAAAATAAGAAAGTGTAAAGACATTTGGAATAAATATGCCTACCTCACTTGAGGGGGCTTTTTATAATGCCAAATGCAAAAGAAGAGTTTCAGAACAGGATTAAAACTATATGCCTGTTCTGTAGGGAAGAGGTTGAGAAGAAACAGATAATCAAAGGGAAAGTTATCTGTGAGGTGTGTGATGTGTCAGTATTCAATGCAAAAGTTCCGAGACAAGAAACGCCGGATGAATACTATAAAAGCAAAAGGCAAAAAGAGGAAGAAATGATAACAAAGTTAATCAAACAGCTGATTCTAAAAAAGCTATAAAGCAATAGAATATGGCAGGAAAGAAAAAGGAATATCAACGGACAGATTCAGAAAGAATGGGAATGATAAAGGTTGAGGTCAACCGAGAGTCATGTTTCGTTGGTCTCTCCTTCGTGACCTCAGAGAGAGTGAAACATAAGTAATATAAAAATATATAGGAGGTTAAAAATAGAGGTTAAGGAATTACATAGTAAATGGTGTAAATATGTACAAAGAGATGCAAATAGGCAAATGAAAAAAATGTGATGCAGGACAGGTGCAAAGGGATAGATAACAAAGGATTGTAATGGGTTGGAAAACGGTAACTACGGGACCCTTCGGGTAAGGGGGCTATGGGTTGCCGTAGCCCCCAAAGGACGCGGTGGGGATAAACCCCACTGATTAAAAAATTGGAAATTTGAGATTAGGAAAAAAAGTGAAGAGGAATAGTAGGAAATGTGGAGATGGAAGGGGAAAGAGGGAAGAGGAATTAGGAAATTCAAAAAATAGAGTAAAATGGAGAAATAGAGGGATAAACTAAGGATTATGGAACAAGAGCGCAAGGTCGCGCAAATATGATGGGATACGAGTCAGGACTGTATAGGAGGAGATAGGACTGGGATAAAAGGGGGGGAAAGGGACTATATATAAAAGGCCATAGCCATCAAAGCAGCAAAGCAAAGTTTTATATATTAACTTAAATTACCCCTTAAACGTGGTAATAATGGTTGGCAAATTTAATACTAAAAACTCCTTTGAAACTCCTGGTTATAATCATGATAATTCCTTTCAAGAGGCATATCGCTACAATAGGCATGTAGACGATTTAAGCTTGTTTTCAAATTTAAATTCTGCAAAACTAAATTTTCTTCCTAGTATCTTCAGCTATGTTAGGGTGTATGATCCTAAGCAGAACAATGCTTATACCATGACAAATGAAATGGCAAAGGTATTTATGCATGAATCCCAGAATCCTACAAAAAAGCCGGAAATAGAGGATTTCGCTCAGAACGAGATTGGATTATCAGAAGATAAAATTAACCTTGTTTTGGGTGAAATTCAGAGCAGAGAAAGGCTTAGAAACGATAATCTTAATAGTCTTTACGGGGATCTTTTCAAGATATACAATTGGAGGAATTGCAGAACATTTCCTATGGATATGGCAACCGATAATATCTGGTTGGATATGAACAAAATGGAGCTGGATGTCAGAGATAAAATACGAAGGGAGCTCAAAGACTCAGTTAGAGATACATCATTCCCACAAAAGGATCTGCGTGAATCTCTTCTTGAACATAAAACGAAAAATCAGGAAAGTCAAATGTTAGAGGGTGGTCTTGAGATAAATCTAACGGGTGATAAAACTGGAGAAAACAAAATATGAAAGCAAAGAAAAGAAAGATAGTAAAGATGGAAAGAAATGGAAGCGGTGGCTTTCACCGACTGCAATAAACTCATACCTCAGATGCCCCAGACATTTCTATCTCTCCAAGATTAAGAAAATCAAACAAAAGCCTTCTATACACCTCATCAGAGGAATAGCTGTCCACAAGGCAGTTGAGAAATTCTACGCGAACAAAATGAATCAATATCCTGATATGGATTACTCTGAACTCCGACATCTTGTAATCGGATTATTCAAGACTGAGTGGGAAGACAAAACTGATTCCCTGGATTCCCTGGAACTCACGGTTGATGAGCTTGACTTCTATAACTGGGATAGTCAAATGATGATGCTCAATTTTCTTGATGATTTTGTAAGAAATAAGGGTTTTAGTAAGCCTGATCCAGTTATAGAAAAAACGCTCTTCTCTCACAAATATCTATTGTTAGCCAGGCTTGACAAGATAGAAAAACAGCTATTGCCTCATTACATAGAAGATTTCAAGACATCCAAGTCGATGGAAATAACAGAGGAGATAAAGCGTCAGATGGGGATATGCTCACTCCTATATCAGGAAGTCTACAAAAGAAAACCAATCTTAGGCGTAAACTTTTTAAAGTTCAAAAACGGTAGAAAGATAATAGATCTCAGTGATGATTATATCGAAGGACTAAAACATCTCGTGTTAGAGATCCACGCTAAAACACAGTCTGAACACATCAAAGATTATCCATGCAAATGCAGATGGTGTCACAAAAATTTTGATATTATGAAAGACTCAAAAGATACAAAAAAGGGAAAGGGAACAAATGCTATCAGTTGATGAAAAGCTTAAAATCCTACAGCCTTTGTTGGGCACTAGAAAAGTTATGGGTCTCAGGGGCATGTATTATATGAAAAAAGATTTCAGAGACAAAGCCAGAATAGAAAACCACATTGACCTCCTCATCAGCAGGCTTGCCAAGAAAGGCATTGATGAAGAGATTATCCTCCCCCCACCTGAAGCCGACAAATGCAAAGGCGACATTGATATTGGGAAGGTTGAATATCTTGGCATAGAAAGACAAAGTTTTGAGCTTAAACTAAAAGATATCAACAGGCACATGGGGATCTTCGGGTCAACGGGTTCAGGTAAAACGACCTTTGCAAGAAATCTGATCCACCAACTTCATAAAAGAAAAATCCCTTTCCTTGTTTTTGATTGGGAGAAAAGTTACAGAAGTTTAGTCAAAGAAATTCCAGATGTAAGAGTGTTCACTGTAGGAAATGATATTAGCCCTTTCTTTCTCAATTTCCTGACAGTCCCGCCAGGCATTAAATTTGACGAATATATCAAGTCTGTGATTGCAGTGATCTCAGAAGATTACGTTGGAGGAATTGGAGCAGATACAATGCTCCTCAATTACATGGAAACAGCTTACCAGGAGACCAAACACCCTTTCTTTGCAGACCTAAAAGATATCGTTGTTCGAGAGATCAACAATGATAAGAAAGGCAGAGGAAAGCTATCTGGAAGGTCAGGGCTTTGGAAGGAATCCGTATCGAGACAAATAACATTCATGTCAAAAGGTTCAGCGGGTAATGTAATTAACAGTAGAAAACATTATCCACTTGAGAAGCTGTTTAGCCGACCAGTTGTTCTTGAATTTGGAGGTCTCAAAAGCCCACATGATCGAAAATTCTTCATACACATCATTCTTAATTGGCTGTCAATCTATAATCAGCACTTTGGAATCCAGTCAGAGAATCTTAGACAAGTATTAATCTTCGAGGAATTTCATAATATAGCCATGAGTGGCAAAGAAGACAACATGGTTTCCAATCTGTTCAGGGAGAGCCGAAAATATGGCATTGGCTTGATTGCAATTGATCAAACGCCTAGCGAGATTCCAAATTCCATATTCGGTAATATGAACGCAAAAATATCATTTTCGCTTGCAACCAGCAGAGATATAACTGCGATGGCAAGGGCAATAAATTTAGACAATATAAAAGCCAGATATCTTGGAATGCTAGATACAGGACAGGCTATCATCAATGTTAAGCAGAGATACCATGACTCATTTGTTTTGAAACCATATTACACACAGATAGAAGAAAGCATGACGGATTCAGACCTTAGGGAGGCAATGAAGCCGTATAAAGATGAACACATCCAAATTAGCGATTTAAACGCCTATTCAGGCAATTCAAACAGTCCACAATCAAATGATTCCCTTCTCCCTCCTGAAAAAATCCTCTTAGCAAATATCATAGAAAAACCTCTCCTAGGCGTCGATAAGAGGACAAAACTTCTTGGCATTCATTCCTCAGAGATGGCACAGATACACAACAGCCTCGAAGAGAAGGGCATAATCAAAACCGCCACAGTTGACAAGAAAAAACTCATGGAGCTAACCAGCTTTGGAAGATACACAGCAAAGGAAGAAGGCTTTGACATTCCAGAACGTCAAACCAGAGGGAGCATTGAACATTTCTATTGGATTCATCGAGTTTGCCGGTTCCTCAGTAAACACGAGTTTCAGCCAGCTTGCGAGAAATTCGATATTGACATTACAGACTTAGAAAACAAGATCGGAATTGAGATCGAAACAGGCAAAAGCGACATAAAGAAAAATCTTAAAAAGTTGAACGATTCACCATTTAGAAAGTGCTTCATGCTTTCAACCACAAGGCCAGTTGAATTTAAAATTAAGGAAATCGCAAAAGAGGTGTTCAAAGAATTGTCAAAAGAAAATCCATCCAAAAAGGAAATCAAAATAATGTTTGTTTCAGATTTCCTAAATCTCAAGAAAGAGCAAATCCAATCAAGCATATCAAAAACACCTACCAAATAATCCAATCAAAAACCCATCCAAAAACATTTCACAAATTCATAGTCACACACAAAATGTGAAAATATTTGCTGATAACATACGCAGAAAAAATAGCAATATTTCACAAAGAATCCGGTAAGACAGACAACCTCAGCAGTGAAATTGTCTTCACTGGATTTGTATAAGCCTTCTCGTCGGAGAGGGCTTTTTTATTAGTCAAATCTGTCAATTCAAAATTTCACCAAAAACCACTCAAATTCTAACATTTTTACCAACAAAACAACATGAAAGGAGGGTTCTGTATGGCAATTGATTTCTTTCAAAAGGAGGTCAGAAAAGTTGAACAGAGATTCAATGAAACATTTGGAGCAACACAAATTGTTAATCTTTCAGCCAGGTTCAATGTAATTTTTGCAATCATAAATTTAGGATTGATTGCAAAGGAAATCAACAAACAAAGTATCAAACAGAATGGGAAGAAGGACATCGAAACAGTAAAGGAGTTCATGCGAACAAAGGAAATTCTTAACAATGCTTTTGACAATTTAGAAAATGAGAAAAAGCAAAATAAACCAAGAAAGGAGAATGAATCATGCGAATACCCCAAACAAAGGTATGCCCGAGATGTAGGAATTTAGCTCATCTGGTTGGAACCAGATTCTATTGCCTCTGTGGATGGAATGAGAAAAGGGATTCTCTTGTCTCTAAGCCAACCAGACTTCCAAACAAAAAATGAGCCTTTCTTTGCAGAGGCTCATAATTTGAGCCAAAGGAGGTATTAAAAATGTGGAACGAACCGACAAAGGAAAGACTGGCAAGGATTCCAAAGCTCTATGACACTGAAGAGATCCCAGTCCAGGACAAGGAAATATATTTACATTTCTTTTTGGGCGGATCTGATTGGTTTATCTCAGAGACAGATGGAGAGGACATCATGTTCGGTTTCTGTATTCTCAATAATGATTATGAGATGGCCGAATGGGGGTATGTTTCCCTCTCAGAACTTCGCTCAATCAAAATAGAGGGATGGCTTGAGGTTGATTGTGAACTTGAAGATCATTGGAAAGTCCGTCCTGCCAAAGAGGTTGATCAGATCCGAAAGGCTTGTGGATGGATGCTTGAAGAAGATCAGGAATCAAAAACAGATGCAAATGTAGATGTCAATATAGAAACGATCATGACACAAGCCATAACCTATAAAGGGGTTGATTTGAACAACTCAAATTAATCCTTTATTTGATTTTAAACGAAAATCTAAAACCTTTCTGGATTCATCCAGGAGGGCTTTTTTGTTTTCATAAGGAGGTAAAAAATGAATGATAAAGTCAAGAATGTACTGAACACGATAATCGAAAAATTCAAGTCTGGTGATATTCCTCAAGCTGTGGCACTCGCCACTTTTCCAATTCCAGACACACCCAGTGCCAACTGGTCTTTCACCAACCGAACCTTGATGTTCATCTCAGGCACAGGAGATGCCAGAGGGTTCCGCCAATGGAAAAAGGTCAATCGTTGGGTGAAAAAGGGTGCAACAGCAATCTATATCCTTACCCCATGCTTCACCAAAAAAGCTGAAGAATCTGATGAAGATGAAAGAGAGGTAATTTCATATTTCAAACCGACACCAGTTTTCCGTTTTGAAGACACTGAAGGGGATGCACTCGACCATGAGAACGTCAAATTACCAAATTTTCCTTTGGTTGAAACCGCTGAAAGTTGGGGGATCTCAGTCAATGCGATACCAGGGAATTACCTATACAGAGGATACTATTCCCCGGGCAGGCATGAAATAGCACTTGCAACACCGGAAGAGAAGACTTTCTTCCACGAACTTGCCCATGCATCCCATGAAAAAGTCAAAGGCAAACTGAAAGCTGGTCAAGATCCGTTACAGGAAATCATTGCGGAATTATCAGCCCAGGCCCTTTGCCGTTTAGTTGGGAAACGCACCAAAGAGACTCTTGGTAACACTTATCGGTATATCGAACGATACGCAAAGAAAGTGAATCTCAAACCTTACAATGCCTGCCTTAGAGTCCTCAGTGAAACTGAAAAAGTCCTCAACACCATACTGCAAGGAGGAAGCCATGCGAAAAGTCAATTTCAGGCTTGAGAAAGAATCATGGGAAGACATGCACGAAGCTGGAAGGATGAACCCATCACTGGAAGTAATTTTCAGAGACAAAACCGGAAATCACAAACATAAGATTGGCGCCGGCTACAGTGATGACATTTACGCATATCGTGAAGCAGGCGAGACTTTCATCCTCTCACAGCACTTCGGCTTAGGTTACATCAGCCTTGAGATTTTCAAAGGCGATGAACAAACCGGAGATGTGTTCATAGACAGCCATCAGGTTGACGATGCCATAGGAAAGAAAGGGCTTGACCTGGCACCGTATACCATCATCCGAAGGCTCATGCCATATTTTGAATAAAAGGAAAGGAGAAAACACCATGCAACAGCTTTGTTTTTTTGAAAAGACGGAAAAAGCGTTCTGGAAGGATTTGACATCAGGCAAATTCGCAAGAATGGTCTTTAAGGAATCCAAGGGCCAGTATCTTAAAAGCTCAACAGAGGTTTTTCATGTAATGAAACCGATATTTGCAAAGTTGGATGATGTTGAGCAGATGTACTGCATCTTCATGGACAACAAGAACAATATCAAATCAATAGATAAGGTAGCATCAGGCTCATTAACATCTGCCGCCATATATCCAAGGGAACTTATCAAATTGGCTCTCAAATATAAGGCAGGCTCAGTTGTCATCAGCCACAATCACCCATCAGGCGATCCTCAACCCTCAAGAGAGGACAGGAGCCTTACTCTGAAACTGGCTTTTGCTTTCAAAGCAATAGATGCCAATCTCCTGGATCATATTATTGTAGGTGATTCGTATTACAGCTTTGCAGACAACGGAATAATGGAAGAAATCAATCAGAAGTTCAACCAGTTCCTATCGATTCACTAACCCATCAGATCTTTCAAATCAAGCAAAAATAGAGAGGTGAAAAATGGCATACACACCTGAACTCAGTCAGAGGCATAGCTGCACCTTAAGGCGTATCGCATGGGCTTTGGATATGCCTATGACAAAAGCAATTGAGAGGGTCTTTGACCATGTTGGGATGACTGTTGACCAGGCAAAGGTCTGCAAAAAATGCAGGGATAAAACCAAATGCAATGAATGCGTTTTCAACTGCAAAAAAAATACATTAGCAAAAAAAGGAGGTGAAAAATCATGGAAACCGGAAAGGCCTTTCAAAAGATGACGTGTGCCGAGTGCGAAGTAAAATGGCAGGACATATATGAACTGATCGATGTGAGGATTTGTCATGAACCATAAAACAGAAAGGAGGTGTATCGAATGAAACAAGTCCTGATCACCATATCAAGGGGTATTATTGAAGAGGCATTCTTTTTTGAGGACCCAGGCTTTGCCATTCGGGCCCTGTCCGATCATGTAAAGAACATGGATCCGGAACATGATGACGCCGCCCTTTATGACAGGGAAGGATTTATCGCAAACGCCAAGCATTTTTTGGATGATGAAGATGAATACAGGGAAAACAAGACCTTGATTGAAGAGGTCTCGGAAAATCTTCATAAACCCTTGTTCATTATTGGAAACCCGGAGCACCGTCTCGGGTTCATGGTGGCGTCACCCGACGACCCCTTGGGTTACGTGAATGCCGCTGAGGCGGTATCGGAACTCGGAACCATGCGAAAAGATTTCGGCAATCATTTGAAACTCTACCGGGTGATACCTGTAGACGGACCTGTGGTCCAGAAAACCGACCTCGAAAAACAGAATGCTGAAGCAGAGGTCGAGAATTTCGATTATTCATTGATAGAAGAGTACATCTTGTAGGCCGGCTCGATCTTTGGCCACTGATGCAGCAATTTACGAGAAGCTTAAAAAAAGGAGGGATTCAATAATGGGAACAACAAACACGAACACAAATACAGCCACGATCTTACAGGCAGACAACAGCTATCTTGAGAAGCGATGCCAGGATAAATTCCGTGAGCTGAAACTTAACAATCCAGACAACATGAAAAAATACATCAAAAGTCTGTTTGAGAAACACGAACAGCAAGGAGATGTATTGATAGCCCTCTACAGGCTCGTCCTTCCAGATTGGGACAGGATAGATAAGATCACCTATTCTCCTAAAATCGGAAAAAGGTTTTGGAGATGGATCTGCCAGTTGTTCATTGATTTTGACACCAAGCATCACCCAGAGGTTTTTAACGGAGGGATCTGGTTAAGTCAGGGATTTTCATCTGACGGAAAACTCAGTGATTGGGAGATCAGTTTCAAAGATGCCAATGTGACATTCGCTTCATAGCAACAGCATAACAAACATTTAATTTTAACCAAACTCAAAGGCTCTCTTGGGATTCAATTCCAGGAGGGCCTTTTTGTTGGAAAGGAGGGTGTTATGGCTCATGTGGGTATTGTTGGGGCAAGGAAATATAAATGTCAAAAATCGGTCAAAAGCTTGGTTCTGTCGCTTTCAGAAGAATCAACAATTGTTACTAGCAACTGCAAGGGTGTTTGCTCATGGTCACAGCATTATTCGCAGTCAAGAAAAATGAAAGTTCTTGTTTATACTCCTGACTTAAAAAACATTCGTTCAAAATTTGATGTTGCCGAAAGGTATTACCAACGAAACAAAGAGCTGGTTGAGAAATGTGATTTGATTCACGCTTTCCTTAGTGCAGCTGATGGTTACGCAGGTGGAACAAAATATGAGATTGAATATGCCATCAAGATTGGTGTGCCAGTCAAGGTTCACCATGAGAAAGGAAAGGATGAAGTTTTTCATCAATTTACTCTTCCATTTGGGGGAATGAGGGAATCCCTCCTTCCAAATTGGCAAGGTTTTTTTGTTGATACATTTTCATAAGCAAATAGAAAGGAGGCAATCATGCGAAAGATATTTCAGACAAATGCGAGAAGGAAATTGGACGAAAGAGTCAATATTGAGATCATGGCAAATGAACTGGATGCAATGGATTGGGAACTCAACAGCCTCGTATGGGATTTGTATTGGTTTGTTGATTTCTTCAACATCGTATTTTTCAAAGGCGAAAGTGTACCCATACCTGCACTCACTTTTGAGAAATCCAGGGTAAACAATTTGGGATTCTATCGCATCGGAAGAAACGATTTTGCAGTAAAAGATCAAATCAATTTGAACCGGTTGTACATTGACAGGCCACTTTCAGAAACATTAGGCACTCTCCTGCATGAGATGGTTCACAGTTTTGAATATATTTATATTGAAGAGTCGAAGCGGACTAAGAACTGGTATCATACAAAGGCTTTTCGAGAGAAGCTCAAGGAATGTGGAATACACACTGATGAGAGGGGTTGCCATATGGCAATTGGAGATCCATTCAGATACATCCTGATTCGGCATGGCGTAGATTTCAATCATAGCAATATGGTTGATAAAGGTGGCCTTGTATTGATTCCGCCAAAGCCGAAGAAGAAAGGCAAATCCAAGCTGAAGAAGTGGTCATGCGGATGCCAGAATGTGAGGATTGGAAAATCTGAATTTCATGCAACCTGCAATTTGTGCGGGAATGAATTTGAGCTAATTGATTAAAGACATCAGTTAAAAACAAACCAATATTAATCGACCTAAGAGGGCTTCCTGTATTCCAGGAGGCCCTTTTTTTATCACTTTTTTATGGGAGGTATTGAGAGATATGAGACTGCACGCTCAAGCAAAAATGGGATTTTATCCTACACCGGATAAAGTAACGCCAATAATAGCCAGATACATCGATCGGAAACCGACCAGATTAAGATAGTCATCAATGCGTTTGAGCACCTATACGCTCAGGCAAGCATCGAGAAGATCATGGAGGATTCCACAAACGAAACCAGTGAGGGTCTATTTCTTCACCTATTTGGGAACCATGCAGACCCGGCTCATGCAACTCATGGCTTCAAAACTGACATCAAGCCTTGCGATTGAAGGCGAACTCACGGACAAGGGGCTTGCTGCACTCTCCGAAACATCGGACAGCATGGCAATGGAACTTGCCAAGATGCTGATGAAAAAATCCGAGTCCGGAGAAAACAAAGGCTTAAAAGACCTCTGGGCCAATTACAGGAAAAAAGAAATCCAGGTTGAAGTGAGCATATCAAAGGGCCTGACATCATCACCAGAAGAGCTAGAGATTGAGACCATCTCAAAGGAAGAAGAAAAAAGACCTTCTTCGGAAATAAAGAAAGCCAGTAGTGAAGTTGAGAAAATTGGCGATAGAATTATAAAGGTGAAATTCACTGAGTACACCGGAAAGCGAAAGAAAAAAGTCACACACATTGAAATAACGGAAGGAGATTTAGAGAAAATGTTGGAAGATAGCGACAATCCGGTTGAGGCTCAATTATCCCGGACGGCCACCCAAAATCCCCCACCTGTGGCCACTTGAAAATCCCCCACCTAAAGAGGTTCAAAATGTAGTTTTTTGATCTTCGGCTTAATTCCCAGAATAGTGACAGGACGTTATACCATCTCCCAGTGCAATTCAATTGAATTGGGAGGAAGAAAGGATGAACGTTTTGAAGCCGGACAAGAAATCTACCATAATTACCCTACTTAAAAATGGCGTCGGCCAGCGTGAAGTACATCGTAAGACCAATATTGATAGAAAAACGATCCGAAAATATGCAAAAGAGATTGCTCTTTTATCTGAAGACGCCGACTTAAATTCAAAATCCCCCACCCCGGCCACCGGGGCTGATCCCATCATCAGTCAAAATCCCCCACCCCGGCCACCGGTAAACAGCACATCCAAGGAAGAAAAACAGGCGATTCCACTCCATGCCAGATCAGCGTGTGAACCTCACCGAAAGTGGATTGAAAAGCAGGTGAAGCTCGGGAGAAATGCCGTAGCCATTTACCAGGACTTGGTTGAACTATTTGGTTTTTCAAACAAATACAACAGCGTAAAGCGGTTTGTAAGGGGCCTGAGAAAAGAGGACCCCAAGCAATTCGACCGATTGGAGTTTTCGCCTGGGGAAGAAGCCCAGGTAGATTATGGTACGGGAGCCAAAACGCTGAATCCGGCAGGAAAATATCACAAGCCCCGTCTTTTTATAATGACGTTGAAATACTCCAGACGCTCATTCCGGAAGGTCATTTGGCGTTCGAGCAAGGAAACATGGGCAAAACTTCATGAGGAGGCATTTCGGTATTTCGGAGGTTGCCCCCAATATGTGGTTCTGGACAATTTGAAAGAGGGCGTTATTAAGCCGGATCTTTACGAACCTGAATTGAATGCAGTTTACGCGTCCATGCTGGAACATTACGGGGTCGTTGCGGATCCGGCAAGAGTTAGAGACCCAAACCGGAAAGGGACTGTTGAAAATGCCGTCCAGCATACCCAGGATACAGCTTTAAAGGGTCGCACATTTGAAACGATTGAACGGCAGAACGAGTGGCTTATGCACTGGGAGAAACGATGGGCCTCCCAGCGTATACACGGGAGAGTCAAGCGACAGGTTGAAGAAATGTTTCAGGAAGAAAAACCGTACCTTAAACAACTTCCTCTGACTGCATTCAGCTATTTCAGCCAAGAAACCCGCACCGTATGGGATGACGGCGCCATTCAAGTGGGAAAATCCTATTATTCAGCCTTGCCGGCTCCCCTTTATACAAAGGTTATCGTCAGAATTTATGACAATGAGATTGAGATTATCGATCCTGTAACAATGGAGATTTTTCGCAGGCACATCAAAAGCAGCAGACCGGGGTCTGTCGATATGACGCCGGAAGATATGATTTTCAATCCCTCACGGCAAACAAAATATCTTTTTACCAAAGCAGAGAGCATTGGCCCTGCGACTTTAAAATTGTGCAAGGTCTTGTTTGAGGAAGAGGGCAGAACCGGTCAAAGACGAATGCAGGGGGTTGTCAACCTGGTACGACATTATGAGGCCTGTTACGTGGAGCAAGCCTGCATCAAAGCCAATGATGTGGGACTGCGCAATTACAAGTCCATCCGTAACCTCGTAAAAACGTTAGCTGAAAAAAACCGGGAAGAGAAGGATTCTGATGGGCTCATCCAGGAACACAAATTAATACGACCTCCGGAAGACTACGCTGCATTCTGGGAGCAACACGCAGCACAAACACAAATTTCGGAGGGCGCAAACACGGGGAAGAATCGTTTTGTCATGCCCAAAGAACAACTGCCTGCGATTTGGAAACACGCAAGCTGGAAGAGAGTGATTGACGTTTTTGGCCTGGAAGTTGATGGGAATCGCCACTGTAAGGCCAACGAGACATGGATCAAATCGCCTTTTACAGGCGAAAACACTGCTTCGCTGCATTTGAACCTGACGGAGAATATCTTCAAGGATTTCAGCAGTGGTCTGGGGGCGAAAGTCGGCGTGCTCAATTTTTGCCAGGATCTTTTGGCACTGCGAGGCCAGGCAATGAACTGCTATGAAGTTGCCTCCTGGATGGTGGAAAATGGAATTTCAAATCCGGATATAAGTTCACGCGAGGTTAAAAACCATGTTCCTGAACCAAAAAAACCGAAAGAAAACAAACCGATTCGAGTGGATTTAAGGCGTTTTATGCAGCCGCAACATCCGGAATTAAAACATCGACAGGTTTCGGAGGCAACATGTCGGTATTTGGGATGTGGTTTTCTCCCGGAAAGGCCGAATGGAAACAAGCAGTCACCTCTCAATGGACGATTGGTGTTTCAAGTGCGCGGGCTGTCCGGTGCGATACTGACACACATCGGTCGGGCATTGACACCCCGGCAAGAAAAAACAAACGGGAAATACTGGTGTTTTCCGTTCTTCAAAAAGCTGGAAATATACAACCAGGACAAGCTGTTATCAGATGCTTCAGCAAAGGATCAGGTTCAGCGGCTTGGGTTGGTGCTGGTAGAAGGTTTTTTTGATGTGGCAGCTTTGGTCGAATCCGGTTGTTTGAATATCGGAGCACTGATGGGGTCGTACATGACCGAACAACAGGCAGCCCGAATAAAATTTATCAGCTCACACATTGAGATTCCCAAAATTACCGTTTTTCTGGATAGGGATGACGCCGGGATGATTGGCGCACAAAAAGCCGTTGCTATGCTGCGGAAGAATGGGTTTTCAGCCGAGGTCTTTGACTGGAACCAGACCCTTGGGTCGTCATTTGTGAAAATCCCAAAGGCCGTTATGGATCCAGGCGATATGTCACCTAAACAGCTGAAGTGGTTGAGAGAACAGGGGCAAATTTGATTTGCCACGTTCTCGGTGGCGCAGAAAATGGTCGAACTTTTTAAATATCGTTACACGATAATCAGAATTGGAGGTGAAAATGCGAGGCGGAAAACGTGCGGGAGCCGGTCGAAAAAAGAAACCAGATCATTTGAGACGTGAATTGCTGACAATTCGATTGCCGCAGTGGATGATTTCACAGCTCAAAAACAAATGCGAAATTGGCTATTTGATCGAGGATCAATTGGCGAAGATGGATTTTTTGGATATCCCGGATGACTATGACATCGATAGTTGAAATCGGAAAAAGTGAATATCCCGGCCCGAAAAATTGGCATCAATTTTTTCTCTGAAGGATTGAAGCTGAAATCTTGCTCAGGCAGGATTCATGGTTTGTCGATATTGGTTATGATCAGAAAAAAGCAAGGCAAAGGAGGAAATGAATATGCCGATGTCAATGCAGGAAATAGAGAAAAGCCTGGAAACACTTCGTTTAAGCGGCATGCGAGCGACATTGGAAACCCGTGTGATACAGGCAAATCAAGGGGAATCTTCTTTCCTGGAAGTCTTTTCATGCCTGCTCCAAGATGAGTTGGATCACAGGCGGTCACGTTTGATAGAACGTAGATTTAATGCTTCCGGTCTTCGTGAGAGAAAAACATTGACTGAGTTTGACTGGAGCTTTAATCCAAGACTTCCAAAAAAGGAAATTTTTGAACTGGTAACCATCAAATTTATACACAACGGTGAAGATGCACTCCTGATCGGATCACCTGGAACAGGAAAAAGCCATATCGCTAAAACAATTGCTCATGCTGCAACGCAGGCATGCCATCAGGTTGTTTATCGTGAGGCCCATACTATCTTTGAAGATGTCTTCGAAGCTGCTCAAACAGGGAAGACAAAAAAAATAACAAAGCTTTTTTCAGAAGCAGACTTGCTGATAATAGATGATCTTTTCCTGAGAAAAAGGGTCCCTGAACATGCGGCAGATGATCTTCTTGATATCATACTGAATCGTTATTCCAAAAGAAAAAGTACACTTATAACATCAAACCGTCCGGTGGAGGACTGGGGTAAACTGCTCAGAGACAATGCAGCATCCTCTGCGATCCTTGACAGGTTACTTCACCGAGGCCATTTGCTCAAATTTGAAGGAAAAAGCTACAGGCTAAAGGAGGCGGCAGAAAAACTTGCCATAGGGAAGAAAAAAGAATAAATTGTAATCGTTCTGTCGCTGAAGATCTTTTCATCGCCACAGGCGAGATCCTACACGGCCACCTTCACAGGTGGGGTATTTTGGGGTGGCCACAAGTGGGGTATTTTGAAGTGGCCATCCGGGAATAGCTCATCGGATCTCAAAAGCGATTTATAATATCATTAAAAATGGTGATACCTTTAAGGATCTTGGAGAAGACTATCTAACAGCGCAAACTAGACAACGAACCATTAACAATATTAAACAAAGGGCTAAACAGCTTGGTTATGAACTGGTTCCATGTATGAATTAATATGGATCAACAGGAAGTGTTTTTTTAAATAATCATTTTTAATCAATTTTGAAGCAGAAATAAAAGTCGATCAAGAACTGAAGCCATAGAGCGCGAGACTAACATGACTAATCAGCCTTTTGCACAACGAACTGTCAGTCCTTCATTGAAGGAACTACGTATATAAAACTGTATTAAACCAGGCTGATTCCCTGCTTCAAAACAATGATTATTATTTAGAATACAAGCAGTAGAAGCTTACGCAAGACAAGTTAAAATCTGTTCAAAAAAAGGCGTTGAAAAACACGTTGATGGTGGGGTTTGCTCTGTCAGGACGTGGTGTTTCATATAAAGAATTATCAGCGGAGCGAAATTTAGCATAAATTCGTTCTCTATCGATTTGCTTGTAGAGCTCAATAATCTTGTCGTACGTACCGTTGTATTTTGCGCATCTGAGCTTCAAGATATTGTTTGCATTCGTTTCGTACCACCACGCTCCCGAACGCTTTAGTCGAACATGGCCAATGAATTTGTTCGCACTTTCAATGGCTCCGCTTCCTATGTGATAGCCGCCTCGCCTTGCTGCGCCGTAATTGACTCTTTCTTTGTGATTTGATAGATACCGAATCACTGCAGTGATCTTCTTTTCTGCTTCATTCGACTTCGGGTCCATTCTCTTGATGCCTGCAATTACGTGGACCACCATATTATGAAACAGACGAGTAAAGGTGGCTTCAACCCATTCCTGAGCCTTTCGAGTGCCTTTACCGTATTGTTCGTTGGCCACATCATGGATGTATTCGGAACAATGGAAAAAATCCAATATTTCCTTTATGGTAGGGAAAATTTCGCGAACCCGATTCCATATCCAGCTAGCCCCGTCACCTATAGCGCACAGCCGGACCTTTTTTTCAGGAACCAAACCGGCCTCTTTTATGGTTAACAAGGCTTCAGCAAGCTCCTTGTCGTCCTGAACTTGATGCCAGCTAATAAGATGGACAATGCGATCGGTATCGATGAGATATAATCGAAAGCCTTTGGCTTCTTTATACCCGCCTTTTCCTCTCTTGCCCTTCCAAGGAGACGGTTCCGGCCTCGTAGGGGCATGGGCACCGTCTATGGCCAACATCATTACTGGACGACGAAATTTGCCTTTGGAGAGTTCTGCTATCTTTTCCTCTATTTCAGCTTTTGAAGGGCAAATATCTAATATATCAAGATGGTTAGAAATACGGTTCGCTGTTTGAAACATATGATCTGCACTCAATGAATCACTCGTACACCGTGTAAATGCTTCTGCTGCCGTTTCAAAGGGCAATTCACTTGACAGCCATGCTTCAACATCTTGAATATCATACTGTTTTTGTGATGAGCTTAACCCTAAAGCCTCATCCAATGGATAGAAGCCCATTTGACAACTCTTGCAGTAAAAATAGGGGCGATACAAATCAAAACGTCCCCCAAGAGATTCAACCGTTCGCTTTACCTTCTGGTTCCAAGCCTTTAGCCGCTTGCTGCACTGCGGGCACTCGCAATATTCCTGATTCAATAAATCACTGTGATTCTTTTTAATAAGCCCGAGAGCCAATTGTCCCAAGATCTCAGATTTATTTTGGAATATTGCACCGGTGATATCCTCGATTTTTTCCATATCGTTCTGAAGAATTATTTCATCCAACTTGTTGTTCAGAAATTCAAAAACATCCTCACGCCAAGTATTGTCTGGAGACTGCACAGGAAAGATTTGAACTGCTTGGGCTGACATAAGATGCTCCCTTGGATACTGTATTTTTTCCCATGAGAGCCTATCTTATTTGGAAACTTCTGTCTACAGTTTTCTTTCTATGGTATTTCAAGTAGTTATATCATATACGGCTTAGCTGAAAATTTGCTGACCTCAATTTCTGTCAGAAACTCCGGATGCTCCCACCACAACTGTGAGCCAGAAAATGGAACGTACTTGAGACAAATTCCGGTCTAGGTAGCTCTCTAATTTGACACGTGCAAGATCCCAAGCGGCCCGTGGTTTGTCTGGACTTTCTTCTGCACGCCGTTCAACTGCCTCTAATTTGTCCCGTTGCGACTGCTGATCTTCCGACCGTACTGATAGCACGACTGACAAGGCGACAATGAAAGCGATACCGCCCAGCGAGATAGTCAGGGCATCGCCTATAGGTAGATTCAATTGGTACCGCAGGATCTCAGAGACAGGAATTGAGTGACAAGGGACAAATAGTGTAACGTTTTTTCTCATCTCCTTGACCTCGCAGTCTTTTATTTTTATCATTTAAATAAGCTGGTTACACTGTTTACAGCGCAAGAGCATAGTTGCGAAATAATGTAACACCACAACGATTTTCGTTTTTCGGCGTATTGTCGCAATTCTTGACAACGTTTCAAAATGGTTATGATAGCGATCCGCTCTTGATGTATCAGGAAAAAAAGAAGGAGGAAAAAAATAGACCATCCGCAAGGAAGCCAAGCGAGATGGTCTATCTATAAGGTATAACAGGTGATAGTAGTTTGATCAGCGTGCCATAAGCTCATTGAGGCGGAAGATCAGAGATAAATTCCAGGGCAAGATTGAGATCAACAAAGGGATATTTTAATTCTCTTGCCTTGTCCCGGCAGTCGGTACATATTTCTTTAAATTTGCGCATGTCACCCTTGGTCACCATATATAACTGCTCAATAGCTTCCTGTTCAATATCTTTAAACTCAATAACGAAATCCTCCACCACAATGGGATAGAGGACAAGGGTTTTCAAACGGCTGAGGATATCAGGATGTTCACTGGTCAAGAAAGTCCTGACCTTTGGCAACCCAGCAAACACAATCGGTATGCCAGCATCGATGATCCGTTTCATATACGGCCATATACGACGATCCAGATCATTTGCCTCATCTATTATAAGAAAGCAACTGGATAGGTTACATACCCTTTTTAAATATTCGGGAGTTCTCCGATAGGTGGCGATTGTATCATAATTCAGCTCTTTGAGAATGGAGGCTAGCGTTTCATGGATGTTGAACAAAGACTCAACCCACACGGCATGAAGTTTTTTGGGGTGTAATAATTTTAGGAATTTGGTTTTTCCCACTCCGTAATCCCCTTCAATTAACACACTTTGTCCGCGATATATTCGATTATAGATGGCGCTCAAATAAGAGACGCGGCGCTTGTCATTGATAAAGCTTTCTTTTCGTTTCATATTATTTCTTTCCATTGGAAGCATATGGCGCCACATGGGTTTTTCGCAGATGATTTTGACAATCAAGAAGAAACGCATTGAACAGGGCTGAGCCTTTTCTATTCTCAGGTTGTTTCATCTTTTTCAGGTAGGCTTCATACCTTTTTTGATTGTGTTGGAATATTTCCTTTGTTTGGGAAAGAGAGAGACCCTTATGATAGACTTCGATCAAGGCCGGGCGATCAACAACCATGTGGTGCTTTTCCAAAAAGGCCATTATTTGTTCCGGTTCATTTTCTTCAGGCAGTTTGGTGCATGATTCAACCTTTTTTTCCGGAGGTTTTTGGGCCAGTGCTTCGCCCAGAAGAATACCATTCTCCTTCGGTTCAAAAATAAAGAGCTTGTCATTGTATCGGGATATCTGCACTGGGGTGCTTTTATGCCGGCTAAACAAGTCCGCACCGATGGTTACATAATAATTCTGGTTGCTAAATCTGATAATCCTTTTTTTGGACACGGTGGCTTTTGTTTTCGTGAAGCCATATTTCATATACTCCTTAACCTGTCCGGGAGAAAAGGTCAGGGTATCAGGTGTCGTCCTGAAAAAATCCGCAAGTTTATGATCCGGCACCCAGGCAGAGACTTTCCCATTTTCAGAAAAATAGTGTTTTGTACTGTTATGCTCGTGGCGATACGCCTCTATTGTGTATTCCGATGAATCCGGACACTGATTCCAATAATTTACGGACACCCATTCCAATCCAAAGCGGACACCCGTTCCGAAGCAAAGCGGACACCCCCCAATTGGAGCGAAGCGACGCTGGAAAATTTGTAAATGCCAGCCGTTATTTTTAATTTTACTGTCAATTCGGCGAACACTCAAGAGGTATTTCCGGATGCCCTCCTGAGGGTCACTATTTTTGGGCTTTTGACAGTTAGATCATTGGTCGAGGAAACACCCCCTTTCGTGTAATTCAACCCCTTTTTTTCTCTGATTGCTGTGCAACGACAATTACACTTCCCCATTCTTGACGACAATTATAAGACTTCCTCGCGTCTTAAATCTTATGATAGGGGCAACTCAAGTTGCCCCACTTTAAAGACAATTTTCTATTTTTTTCGACTACCCTGCGTCATTAACTGACGGTGTCGTTTAGCTGTTGATATCATAGTCCTCTGGCAAATCTCCAAATTTTTTTGCCAATTGCTCTTCGATAAGGTAACCAATTTCACCATCTCGTTTAAGCCGCAAAATCATCCATTGTGGCAACCGGATCGTCACAGGGTTTCGCTTCAAATGAACAGGTTTCTTTTTTCGACCAGATCCCGTACGCTTTCCACCTCGCATTTTTTACCTCCACAAATAGAAAATCATTGATTAGCGTGTACGGTTTTCTAAAATAATCCTCTAAAACGGCTGTTTTTTTTGAATAGCGTCATACATTAATCAAATACGCTCGTATTATTAATATGATACGACCTGCCAAAGTACTAATCTCGGCTATAGTACTTGGCGGTTTTTGCCGTCCTCCAGATAGACGTCCCTATTTTGCTGATATTTACAGCTTGCTTTGAAGTACATCATTCCAGTCCTGTCCTTTCCGAGGCGGCAAATCTATCGTGATTTCTTCTCCAGCGTAACGCTCATGGAATAGCAGAATATAGATGTTCCCTCCCGGATCGTTATCAAATGCTGGAATAACAGCAATTTTTTGTGAACGGTACTTTTTCATCAAGCCATCAATTAGCCCCCATTGAAACCGGCTTTGGAGGGTTTAACTTGGACAAAATGGCAGACCTTACAAACTTATATTGAGCCAATCCAAATCCAAGTTGCCCATGTTTCTCCCACCCCCCCTAAGCGTCATCTAAATGGGGAAGTGTAATTGTCGTTTGGGAGATTGTTCTAATCCGTTTTCAACCCATTTCCGAAGGCACATATGCTTCCATGCCTCACCTGGGTCCTTTCCAAAGCGTTTGGGTACAGGCCAATCAAGCGTATGCGGAAATTGTTTAATGAGCTCTGTTGTTTTTCCCCTGCCGCTTTGATCGTTATCCAGGCTGATGAGGATAGCCGGGATGTTTTTCCTGAGATAATCAGAAATCGCATTGCCGATCTTTAGTGCTGTTGTTCCCATGCCCAAAACCCCTACATGATCTCCGGCCTCCTGGGCGATCAAAATTGCGTCCAATTCTGACTCAAGGATCATAATCGGTTTGCCAGAAGCCACGTTTATTGGAAATGGCGCTTTTGGATTACTGCCTTTGCTGATTCTGTAACGTTCTTGTTCAGGACCTGATTTATCCATGCGGAACCTTATTCTAATGAGATCCCCCCGACTATCGTAACAGGGAATAACCAGTTTCGAGGGCATCTGCCTTTTTGGCGGTAACCAACCCAAACAGTGTTGCCGGATCGTGTCGGTTTGAAGACCCCGATCCTGCACGAGATATGATAACCTTTCCTTTCCATTAGGCCCAAAAAGACAGGACCGAGAAAATTGGATCAGTTTTTCGCTTTCAGTCTGCCACTTCGGCGTCTTCCAGTTGTGAGGTTCGGATATGTGCCGTTTATTATCCGCATGCGTCTTTCGTTGTGTAATCGGTGAACCTGATAAAGCCGCAACTGCCTCAGGAAAACTCATGAGGCAATGGCGCATAAGATATTGAATGCCATCTCCCACCTCACCATTCCGGGACCACCATTTATATAACCAAACGCCGTTTTGACGAAAAAACTTAAGACTGTCATGGTTTTTTGACTGAAAATTAGCTCCAGAAAAAACAATCTCTTTGCCCAAAGATTGCAGCACTTCCGGTAGATTTGCCTGTTTGGCCGCCTCAATCTGTTGTTTCGGTATCATTTTTCCCCCTTCCCAGAAGCTTTCTCATGGACTCTCCCTTGAGATTGATTTTGTGCGCATTGTGTATGAGGCGATCAAGGATGGCGTCTGCGATAGTTGGATCTCTGATATTGTCATGCCAGTTTTCTATGGGTAATTGGGTGGCAACGATAGTGGAACAAAAGGCGTGTCTGTCTTCAACCACTTCTAAAAGCTCCCTTCTTTCAGGTGCGGTCATGGGCGAAAGACCCAAATCGTCAAGGATAAGAACTTTTGCCTTCGCCAGTTTTTTCATGATCTTGGGATAGCTGCCGTCAGCTCTGGCAATCCCCAGTTCCTGAAAAAGTTTGGGAATCCTGATGTAAAATGCTGAAAAACCCATACGACATGCTCTGTTGGCTAATGCGCAGGCCAAATACGTTTTTCCCACCCCGGTAGGACCTGTAATAATAATGTTCTGAGCGTTTCTGATCCAATCACCACCGGCAAGCCGAAAAATGACGGATTTGTCGATGCCCCTGGGGGTCTTGTAGTTGATATCTTCCACACAACCATTGATTTTCAATTTTGCGCTTTTGAGAAGGCGATTCATCCGTCGGTCTTCTTTCCATGTCCAAAGCCGGTCAACGAGAAGGGAAAAGCGTTCTTCAAAGGCAAGTTCGTTCATATCCGGTTGTTGGATCTGTTCTTTAAAGGCATCTGCCATGGCATTCAGGTTCATGGCATAGAGTTTTTCCAGGGTTTGCTGATTAAGCATGGCAGGCCTCCTTTCCAGTGTAATATGCATTTCCCCTGACATTGGGATGGTTGAGCAAACGGGGGATTGCTTCTTTTTGTTCAAAAAGCAGAGGCTGCTGATCCAGTCGGTTTTTGAGAATCGATTTTACGCTTTTATACGAATAGCCCTTGATCATAAGGGCACGATGGCATGCGGCTTCGAGTCGTTCGGGAGAATATCGTTTTACCAACCTCATGATGCCAAGACAGGATCGAAACCCCTGTTCAGGATGGGGTTTAGATTCCAGGATATGGGAAATAAGCCTCTTGGTTTTGGGGCCATTTTTCCCAGCCCAGTTGATAATCCTTGAAGGAGTCCACTCAAGATGTTTCTGATGAGACTTTGGCATGTGCTCCCATAACGTGGTAAATCCGCCTTTGTTGAAGCTTCTAACATGACTGGCCACTCGCCGATTTTTGAACAGCACCTCGATTGTGCTGTCCGTCACCCTGACATCCACCTGTTGCCTCGCTAACTGATAAGGTACACTGTAGAAATGATACACAATTTCAATGTGATAATCGATATTGACTCTGGCTTTTTTCCACTCGGCGTATTCATATGCAATAGTGGGAATCGGCTGAAGAGCAGGTTTATCAATTTTCAGAAACAGGCTTTTGCGAGTGCCATCAAGTTTTTGGAATTTCCGATTATTCAGATCAGGCAATCTTTGTGAAATTTCCTTATTAAGTTCAGCGATGCTGAAAAAGGTATGATTTCTTAAGGCGGCCAGTATCCAACGTTCAACAATAAGGACTCCCGTTTCAACCTTTGCTTTATCTTTGGGTTTCCTGGACCTTGCTGGAATTACAGCGGTCTCATAATGCTCGGCCAAATCCTGGTATGTTGGATTAATATCGGGCTCATACCGGCAAGGATGGGTTACGCCGGATTTGAGGTTATCCGGCACAAGGATTTGAGGCACGCCACCAAAAAACTCAAAGGCATGCACGTGTGATTTTATCCAGAAGGGTAACTCCTGGGACGGTGTAGCTTCTGCGTAGGTATAGTTGCTGGCGCCGAGAACAGCCAAAAATATCTGGGCCTGAGTGATTTCTCCTGTTGTCCGATCGATTATCGGCATAGTTTGGCCGGCATAATCAATGAAGAGCTTTTCGCCAGCCCGGTGCTCCTGCCTCAGGCAAACATCTAATTTTTTATGCCATCCTCGATAAAGATCACAGAAGCGACTGTATTGATAACCATCCGAATTTTTTTGTTTGTATTCGTACCAAAGCAGTTGCAGCGTAACACTTTTTCTCTTCAGTTCCCGGTACAACTGTTCCATGGAGGGCATGGAACGTTTTTCAGGGCCGCCATTTTTAACGGTCGGATAAAGAAGGGTTTCGATGGTCTTATCATCAAGATCGGCAGGGAGCGGCCATGTTAAACCCACCCTTTCAGCGCGCCCGATGTAGTCAGCAGCCGTTGATCGACCTATACCGCAGCTCTTGCCTATCTGCCGTATTGAACAACCATTTGCAAATTTCAGTCTTAAAACTTCTTTGATTTTTCGCATGGATAATCTCCTTCTCGCCATTGGTTTTCTCCCCATTTTGTTTTAAGGGGAGAATAGTGGCTGAACTCTCAATTATCCAGCGTCTCAAAAATGCTCGATCCAGAAGCCTCAGATGCCTCTAAATCTGATAATCCAAATAACCCAAAAGGGCTGTCCGGATTCGATTGGAATGGGTGTCCGAAATGAATCGGAATGGGTGTCCGGAATGGATTGGAATCACTGTCCGGAATGAATCGGAATGGGTGTCCGGAATGGATCGGAATATGCACTCCTCACGGTACAGTCGGGAATCTCTGATCTCGACCAATGCCATCTCTATTCTGTAAAAGGCTTTGTTTCCGAGCTCCCCGGTAACACACTCAACCCTCTTTTGTGGGCGATCATTCGCAGAAACCGTTCGTAGTGTTCCGGGTCTGCCTGCCTCTTGAAAACCGCTTTCCAGGAAGCGATAGACTCTTCTGAGTTTAGGATCTCATCGGATAGGGTTAAGTAGGTCCCGTTCAGATTGAAGCAAAGACTCATAGTATTTTCCATGCCTATCCGGTTGCTGCACATAGCAGGCTTCCGTGCTTGTGAAGCCTCAACTCTGATCCAGCATTTGGAAACTCGGCCTACGAAAATATCGCTGCCGCCGAGATCTGTTGTGAAAATGCGTCGAAACTGTTGTCAGATGGAACAAGACCAGGGTACACGCATCACGGTTCATCGGCAAATACGCCTCGCGCTGAGCAACCTTGGCCTAAATTCACTTCAACCTTTCATGTGTGCAACATCCGGATAGGCATGGTATTTTCCTATTTTTGATCCTAATGAATATCAGGAGGCAAGTAATACCAAGTCCAGCTCATTTTCTTTTTTCCTGAGTCTTTTGATCAAAATATGTAGGAAGTTGCGATAAATTTTTTTCCCTATGCGATCATCGGCCATAATTTCATCAAACCCACTTTTTGGGATTTTGAGAACTTCCCCAGGCTCTTTGCCGACAACTGACGCGGAAACCTGGGTATTTTCAAGAAGGGAATACTCTCCGAAGCAATCTCCCTCTTTGAGCACATTCAGGTTAACCGTACTTGCCCTACGTTCTTTTCGGCCGTCGAGTCGTTCGGGCAGGAATACTTTGAGTTGCCCTTTGGTCAGAATAAAAAGTCCGGATGGTTTCTGGCTGATTTCGATCAAAACATCCCCTCTTTGGAATTCAATTTTGAGGCAATGTTTCGATATAGTTTTAAGCTCTTCTCTTGAAAATCCTTCAAAGACTTTTGCCTTTGAAAGAACCTCGATCTTCCTGTTCTTGAACATTATCCCGCCTCGTGCTTCATATTCATTAGGTGTTCCTGAAGAGGAAATATTATCTGGGAGTCCGCCCATACTTTCCATTATCGGTCACCTTGGCATGTAAGGCCGGTTCCGGGATTGATCACTCCGCCACTATTAGGGCGCTGATATCTACTCAGAACAAGCCTATTTGAATGCCACGAGGCCACGTGCTACTCCCTAGAAGGAAGACGTCGCGCACACGCCCGAAACGTTTCGTAGCATTCAAGATGAATGATGTTCAATCCTGTTGGAAAAGTCAAGGATGGAAAAATCCACAATCTTATTTTCCAGAAAAACACATCAACCGCCTGAAAATTGAGGTGATAAACGGCCTGAATTTTAGGCCATCATTAAAATCGATCATGGTCAGGGAGGCCTTGGGGGAGACACTGTAAGTTTGACTGAAAGTTCATACTAAAGTACGCCACACAAGCCTGTCAGATCGACGAGAACCGACGTTTTCAGTCAAGGGTATAGTTGGGTATGCCCTATGGATTTCAACCCGGTATCGGGACGAGAAAGCCGCTCCAGCAAAAGCCAGTTCCTCCGACGAGCTATCTTTCAGGCCCCTTCTCGGAGCAGGCTTTCGCTTCCGCATATTTGGGTGGAAAAATTGGCATCAAAGCTTTGACACAGAATTATGAGAAATCCCTACGGAAGATCTATTTGTCCACCCACAGCGTTTCTGAGTGCTTTTTTCTGATTGATACATAAATATCACAGGAGTATTTTGGTAGCTTAAATTTCAAGAAAATCGGTTTTGACATGGGGTCCGCTTTAACATAGATTTTTCTTGAGTGCCAGCGGTCGGCTTTAACACATACAAGTCAACCAAGTGCGGAATAAAACCCCACAAAGGTTAAAATTAAAAGAGAAAGTTGGAATGGCACTCAATCCACAGGCTTCTCGGGTGTGCGTGTATCTTTTCTTTGCAACCTTGAAAAATGAAAAAAGATGGGCTGCAACATAAGAAAATAACGGCATTTCAGGAAGCCACTAAACAAACACCCTGTTGGTTAATCAACACTAAAGAACTGTTCAACCACCCTCTGAGCAATGATGGGGGCATTCCCTCCAGCGCGGTTATTGATGAGGATGCTGGTTTCAATGCCATTCTCAGTCGCCTCCTTCATGAAACTGGCTGCTTCAAACACCATCTCGGACTGAAGCATTCCTCCCACAAGTTTGTCAAACGGATGAGCCTTGGCATAAGCATCTTTATACCGCATTCCTATGGGCGTCATAAGACGAATGATTCGTTGCCTTCCGGAGTTGAAAACCCTGTTGCCGGCCTTTGTCAGTTGCTTTCTGAGAGACGGAAGCCAAGTCCAGTGGGAAAGTACCTGACCCACTCCGTGTTTTTCCAATACCTTGAAGACCGGAAAACTTAAATAGGCTTCGGTCCGAAGTTCAATGTGGTAGCGATTATCTACGGGAATGGCTTCAAAGAATCTGTTAAGGTCCTCAGCCATTTTTTTTACTGGAACCCGGTCCTGCTTCCGCTGGTATTCCTGCTCGAATATCATCCCGTTAAAGATAGGGCCGAGAATTTCGATGGCTGGTTCATAGAATTGTTGAATGAAGATGTCTGGGTTGAGGTATAGGTTTCATTTTCAACGTATTTACCTCCACGGTGTATTTTCTGGGCTGAGATCGCTTGGGGTACTTTTAGGATCATGCGGTCATTTTCCTTCATGTACTGTCGATAACGTTTGAGTACATGAAAGTTTCGAGTCGGTTTAGCGTCCTCATCCAGCAAGGGCGAATAAAAAGTGTAGTCAATCTCAAGAACCGGGAAATGCTCGAAATACTCCTCCACGCTCTCGACAGGCATGGTTTTTTCTACGAAGGATTTCCCGCCGACAGTCTTTGTTCTGCGGCTCATTCCCCCTTCATATCGCTCCTTGGTGTAAATTTGGCCGATCCACCCAGCGTATCGGTCGCTGGCTGTACCCAAAAGAATGTTGGGACCCAGGTCGCGGAACTGGAATCGCTCTATCCTTCGCGTATTTTTAGCTGTGTTGTTGATAGTTTCGTTCATTGTATTGGTGACATTCTCGGGGTTTTCTATCTCAATCCTTCTAAGTTTTCACTCATAAAAGCCAGGGTTTAAAGTATTGTCAATGAACGATTCATTTTTCAATCAACATGCCCTATAAATATTCAGACAGTCAATAGGAATCAACTCTCTGTACTCGGCATAACTGGTTCAAAGTGATTGAAGCCATCTTGAAAGGCGGCTATACTGAATTTCTTGATGGGCTTGGTGAAAAAAGGAAGGGTATCTTCTGTTTTGCTTTTCTTGATAACTGTCAGACGTATCTGTTTGTGGGATATGATTTTGAATTTACAATGAATTGTTTAACGGCGAAAACGTGGTATGTTGGGTATGAGGCAGGATAGGTTTTTTTTTGAACGGCGGAATTTTCGTCCTCTTTGTCCGTCATGTTTGGCAGTTATCCTTTTTTGTAGGATTTTCAGGGAATCATTGTGCTGAAAATGGGTATATATTTTTCTTCTGATGTCTGTTATTCAAGATTCCAGATTCAAGATGTAAGATGATACCCCCCGTCAATCCTTCCAGAAGGAGCAAAATATGCCAATACCGTTGAGAAAACTTGGAAAAACTGAAGAACAGGTAACCATAATGGGCCTTGGCGGGGAAGGAGTCCTCCGAACGTATGGTCGTGAGAAGGAGGCCTATGACCTTATCAACCGGGCCATCGATCTTGGGATAGGTTATTTCGAATCAGCAAGGGCTTATTCCGGAAGCGAATCCTATTACGGCCTGGCACTCAAAGAACGAAGGGATGATATTTTTTTGACGAGCAAATCCCATTCAAGGGATAAGGCTGGCGCATCTGCACACTTAAATGAAACGCTGGCCAATATGCTAACGGACCATCTTGATCTATGGCAGGTCCATGATGTGAGAACCCAGGAGGACGTGCATCAGATATTCGGTCCCGGCGGTGCCATCGAAGCCTTTGACAAAGCAAAGCAGAATGGCTTTACCAGGTTTGTCGGTGTAACTGGGCACCACGACCCCTATATTTTAAAGCACTGCATCGAATTGTACGATTTTGATACGGTCTTAATGCCTGTGAATCCAGCCGAACCGACAGATCGAAGTTTCATTGATATCGTACTACCGGTTGCCGTTGATAAAGGAATGGGCGTTATTGGAATGAAAGTCTATTTCAGAGGGTTCGCTTCAAAGGTTCCTGGGTTTTCCGGGATGGAGCCCTATTTCCGTTTTGCATTATCACATCCTGTCAGCACTGTTGTTATCGGCTGTGACAATATCAATCAGCTTGAGGAAAACGTTCGTTTTGCCGAAACTTTTCAGCCTATGACGGATGATGAGATGCGGGGACTTGTTGAACAAACAGCTCCCTATGCGAAACAGCTGATGTATTATAAGCCTTGAAAGAACAGGTGAATTATAAAAAGTATCAATTCTATCAGACGGTAAAGCCTATATCGAAAACATCATGGCAGGAAGGGCATATAAAAAGCCATTTTGTGAGCCCGTCTTCTTTTTTGAACATGGAATGAAACCCATCTTCATAACCGCAGTTGGGACAAACCTTGAATTCGTCTTCCATTTCTATTTTCTTGATTTCATAAGCCATTTTTTTTCCTCATAAGTGTACAGGTATTTGGTTTATCCATCAACCCGTTATCCGACTGATTACCTTTTTAAAACCCCTGAACAGATTTCGATTTACCCCTGTCGCTTAAGTTGGGGGAGTTCATGTGGATCGAGAAGTAATTTTATGGAACGTGCCTGTCTGGGAACCCGACTAATGAACCCTTTCTCTTCCAGCTTCAATATCATTTGGTGTATTGTTGGTGGTGCCGTTCCGAAAAAGCGTTGCAAATCAGCCTCAGCCGGTGCCTTGCCATGCATTCTCATATAAGCATCAATGAACGCGAGGTATTGGCCCTGTTTCTCTGTGTATTTTTCCTCCATTCAAGTTGTCTCTTTTTGAACAATTGAAATTTTTGGATGGTAAACGTCACCTTCCTTCATTTTTACATTACACAAAAACCTGTAATGAGTTTTATCCTGATATTCGTGAAATTCTTTCTTCAATATTGCTACAACTTCCAGGGATATATTTTCATCCGGTGAAATAGGGGATTTCTCATTCAACAAGTGCCATCTGAACATCCAGGCATCTCTTCCATCTAGAAAAAGTCTCGTTTCAACTGAATCCGGCAACAACGGCAGTTTTCTTGATATTGAATTTGTCACCTTAAATTTGATGACTTTAATCATTTTTGCGGATAGTCCAAAGCTTGAATCGAATTTTTGCATATGTTTTTTGGAGTCTTAGAGGTTCACTAATTTTTCGGATAATTCTTTATTGCCCGCTTTATGTTTTGGAGAATAGGGGCAGTGTTTGCAACTGAGTCCACAGCAGATTTTACGTCCTATGAGGAATCTCTCCGTGAATACCATGTTACCGTTTTGATCAGGGTAACGATCGATTTTCAGACGTTCAGCCAAATTCAATGTACCGTCCCCATTAAAGCGAGGCAGGTGTGCTAATGTTGAGCATTTTCTGCCCTCAAAAAGTTTGGGTATAGGCAACAGTTTAATTCTTGCGTTGCTAAAAGGCAATCCCATACCAGCCGGTATTTCGATCATTATTCAACTGCATACTTGGTAGTTGTGGCTCTTAATCAGGTAATCTGGCCATGTTCGGTAACTTTTTTGTAAAACCAATAATCAATTTTCGTTAGAGAAAAATGGATGTATGAAAAATCGGCTTCTCGCTATTGACACTGTCGATCTATTTTGCCAACATGAGTTAAAGGATGGGATGTGGCACCTGGGACACATCATTAGGTCCATTCATGTATCATCGCTCAAGCAAAATGAACCTATTTTTCTGGAGCCAATCGAGAGGAGAGTCATATTCTTATGAAAAGTTATCGGAGAGTGAAATTAGAGCGGTGATAGGCACTTATTGAATGTCACTGGTTATTGCTGAGATAAATATTATGGGCAATTCGTTGAGGGATCAACTTCTGAAAAAGGGCCTGGTGACCAAAAAGCAGGTCAATAAGGCTCTTAATGAAAAAAGAGCTTTCCGTTCGAAAAAGGGAAATAAGGAAGCCAGGGAAGATGATGAGGTTCAGAAGAAGATCCAACAGGCCCGAGAAAAGCAGGCTGCCCATGTCAGGGAACTGAATCGTCAAAAAAATGAAACCGCCAGGGAAAAGGAGATCCAGGACCAGATAAGGCAGATAATCAATAAAAACATAATTGAAATGGAAGGGGATATTTCCTTTCATTTTGTCGATAACAAGAAGATCAAAAAGCTCTTTGTCATCAAGAAAATTGCCGAAGATCTCAGCAAGGGTAGGATGGCCGTTGTCAAGGAGGATGAGCGATACTCCGTTGTCCCGGCAAAAGCAGCCATCCAGATTCAGGATCGCAAAGCGGAATGCGTTATCCTCTTGAATACGCCTGAAACAAAAGATTCCGATCCCGATGATCCATACGCCGAGTTTCCTATACCTGATGATTTGGAATGGTAAGCCTGTCTGACGGAGGAATGAACTATCGCCAGCTTCCGATGAATCTGCCCGTCAAGCCATCAAGGAAAGGGGAAATATGATGTTCAATGATCTGGTGCGAAGAAGCAGAAGCTACAGAAGGTTCGATCAGGAAACCTCCATAGGGATGAATACCCTCAGAGAACTTACTGAAAATAACCATCTAATTTTCAATACGTTATTCAATAACCAAGATCCATTAATGGGCAGCTAAGTGCTGTCAAAAAAAACAGCACCATTGCCAGAGCAGATGAAGCTTTTTTTCAAATGGATCAAACACTGAATTTACTACAATTGAACCCTTTTAACAGACGAAGCTTATGGCGGTTATACTATTTATTAAACTTAGAGTAATTAGAAAAGTCTATTGAGCCGTTATTGAAAAGGGCAAACATACTATTGATGTCCCTATTTGGATAAGCATAGAAAAGGAATACTGGAATTGTTTTTCCCTGTGGGCTTACCCAGTTCTTATAAAAGTTATTGATGAATGCCGCCTGATTATAAGAACTTCCTTGAGGACCTGCGCCATCAGCATTGGGCCAACCGGTTTCGCCGACATATATTTCTATTGAGTTGTCTACTGCGTATGTTGCATTGCATGCACTCAGGTACTGCGCATCAAACATTCCACAGCATTGACCGCCAGGACCTCCGCCGGTTTCAGTAAGACAGTACTGCAAGGACACACCCTGCGGACCGTATGCCAGATTGGGATAGAAATCAAAAAAAATAAAAGGCTTGGAATTAGCTGCGGCAATGGCTTTTATGTAGGGAATAGGAGAGTATATTCCATCTGATTCAGTCCCTGAAGGCTGAAATGTAACACTGTTTGGGGGATAGGGTGATATCGTACAACCATAAACAAGATTGGTGCTCACAGCAATATTCAGCCCTTCTGCTTTAAGAGCATTTGAAAGATTTGTTACAGATGAAGCGAATGTCTGAGCATCAATATAAGTTTGTACTATATTAGGTTCATTGCCGATTCCTATTGTCTTTATGACACTTTTATAAGGATCAACATTTGTTCTTACATAGTCAACAGCATTAGATGGTGATTCTGCAAAGCCTTTTGCTATACCGATATCGGTTCCCATAAAAACTTCCATGCCATTGGCGGTGGCTATATCAAGCGCCGCCTTATTATATCTGTAGATATGAATCATCTTGAAATTTGCGGCTATCGTATCCAACTGCCCCTGTGCCTGGTTATCAGTCTCCTGACCCATTCCAACTGAAGCTGAAAAAGGAGAGTTACTGGATTGATATGCAGTCGGAACTTTTTCCGCAAAACTGCCTGGAGTCGGGGTCACGTCATCAACAACCAGCGTTGCTGAACTGAGCGTTCCCGGGATTTCGGTTTCCTGGCCCAGAACCGTTGCGGAATAAGTGATACTGTTGGCCGCTTCATCATAGATGGGATCCGCAAGGGTCAAAATATACCCATAAAGCTCACCCGTATCCGTAAGACCGGATATGACGGCATTGGGAGGGTCATCGCTAAATCTCCCGCTCCACTGTGACACAAATTCTTCTGTGGTGCTTACACTTGAATAACGCCCCGGGGCATTGTTTGCCAGTAAAACGCTGTTGTCCAACGCGTCCTGGGTCAACGTGTACAGCCCTTCCGTAGAAGTTAAGTCAATGAAGGCGTTTTCACCGTAAACAACAAAACTCGATGCGACATCCTGGCTTGGCACATTGTTTAAAACAGTGACCACCGGCGTATCAAATTCCAGAAAACTTTGCGGGTTTTCGTCAAAAGTATAGTTCAACAGGGTGGCTCGGAAAATGAGTGTTGCGGCATCTGGATTGTATTCGGGTGCTGCCAGCGATGCAAACAGTCCGGCATTTGCGCCCGCTACATGAAATTTGATAACGGCATTGGGGGCCACATCGCCGTAAATGAGGGGCCATAAATATCCAACATAATCAGTTGTGGTATTTTCCCCTTTTTCGCGCACAGGCCTGTCGGTAAACCATTTAACATCCGTCCATACCTGGTTTAGGGTGATGATAAATTCAGAGGCTTTCTCGGTAGGCGTCAAGGTTCCACTTTCGGCGGCAGCCACGTACAGACGGTTGGTCAGGTTGGCTGAAGTGCTGCCAATGCTGCCGCCGTCGCTGTCGCTGCAACCCAAAAACACCATCGTTAAAAGACCCACGACTAGCAATAAAATTAAAAACCTCAATAATGATCGCATTTTCGCCCTCCAAATCGGGTGTTTCCATCAGGTAAATTTTCTGAAAAATAGTAATTAACTGAGTACGATCTGGGTTAGTCTGTATCTTTTACAACATCGAATGAAGAATTTTAGGTTAAGAGAAATTTCCAGTTTATTAAGGAGTAGGGAAGGAATTTGATGTGTATTGCCTCCCCCCTATCCCAAGCGAAGGTAGATGTGTAAAATTTAAATTAACCCCATTATTGGAGAAAAACAAGGGTAATTTGACAAGGGCCGTGCCATGATGCTGAATTCGGAGAAAGGCTTCTAACGCTCCGGGTCCAGGAATCGCCAACCCATATCCTGGTAAGGCTTTTGGCACACCTCTTTCAGTTTCTCTTCAGCATCCGAAACATGTTTTGTTTTCAAATGTTTCTGAAAAGCTCTTTCACTTTCCCAGGTCATGTAAAGAAGGAAATCTGCTGAATTTGTTTCGGATTGGTACCACCTATACTCAAGACATCCCTTTTCTTTCAAGCTTTTCTCATAGACTGAATCGATGATTCCATTCATTCTGTCTGCAACCTCCGGTTTCAGATTAAAAACACAGGTGACACAAAAACCTTTCATAATCTTTCTCCTTCCATCATCTTGGTTATTGGGTTGGATGCCGGGGGTCAGGCCATACTAACGCCTTGAGAAAGGTCGCGGCGACGGCTTCCGTTCGAAGAGAGGACCGGAAATAGCACTGGGAGATTCCGGCCACTGGCAAGTCAGGTTTCGTTCAGGACAAATTTGACCGTTAACTACTTTTTCGGATACCCCACTGTCTGGGATAAAATGATAGTCTGGCTTGAGCGAAGTCCCATTTCCTTTGCAAGCATCTCCCGATCCACCCAGCCTCTCACCACTGTGGCAAGACCTTCTGATGCGCAGAAAAGATAAACATTCTGACTGATAAATCCGGTGTCGGCCGCCGAGTAGAAGACCTTGTCCGAATCGCTTGCATTACCCATCCGGGAAAAATCCGCCACGTAGACGAGATTTACTGGCGCTTCTTTCACAAAAGATTGCTTGCCGGTGGCCTTTCGCAGGTCCTTCGCTAGAACCGGCGAGAGGATGTGCTGTTTTGCTTCGTAGAGAAAAAGCCCGGATTCCATAGCCACATAGATGTCAATCTCCTGCCAATTCATTGCAGAAGGGGCGGTATGTTTCCCGGAATCCGGCCGGTTGATGCCGAAGGCGGCCCACAAGAGATTTGAAAGCACCTGTGGCGGGAGCATTTTGCTTGAAAATCTTCTGTCCGTTGACCTTGCTTTGAGCGCCTGCATTAAAGGTTTTCCGCCATGAGTTTGCGCGGGCGGCAATTGAATGGCTATAAGTTCTTCCGAAAATGACGGCACCGCCGTAAACAACACGGCCGTCAAGAGCAGAATCCTGGACAATAGCGAAACAACCTTCATAAACACCCCCCACAAGGCGTGATTTGTCATTTAAAGTGGAAAGACATTGCCTTTTTCAAGTCTGAAAGTAAATAAAATCAACTTGTGGGTCAAGATAAAACGAACAAGCGCCTTTCTGCTAGAGGCTTCGGCTGGAGAAGGCCCACGTTAGAGTTTGCTTTTTGGGGCATTGGTTGTTTTGTGGCTCTTTTCCCACGATTCAGCCGGCTGACGTATGTTGGATATTGCAGGTTTCAAGGCAGCCAAAAAGCTGCTATATCCATGGAATATCACAATCCTCAGCGGCTTGTCCGGATAATGATATTGCAAAATATTGAAATAATGCGATATAGCAGATCTATCAACTGCCCATTTCTCAGTATTTCTGGCAAAATATGCACCGGCAATGTCAAGCTCTTGAATGCAGCTGCCGCAGCACGGGAGGCAGGCCGCCGGAAACCGAGTACCCATAAGATATTTCGGCGGTATTGATGGCCCTTCCACGGATACCTACATTGAAGATCCCCCGTCTGTAACCTTTAAAGTTAAGGGCAAGCTTATCACGGTTCATTCCAAAAAGATTGCCATCAATGCCCTCAAGGACGAAGAAGAGGCTACTAAGATTCTAGAATGGCTCAAGGCTGAAATTAATGCGGCATGGGAGAACAGAGAAAAGATCGAACCGAGCTATGTGTCAGCACCTGCTCCAAAAGTTTTCGAGATACTCAAATTATTGCCCAAAACAAACTGCAAAAGTTGCGGCCAGCCCACTTGCATGGTCTTTGCTGCCATGGTGGCAGAAGGCGCGAAGCGGGCAGAAGATTGTCCACCCCTGGATGGCAATAAAATGTTAGAGCTGTCCGAATATATGAGCCATTTTCGTTTCGATTGGTAGCTTTGAATGCAAGTAGAGATGACAAAAATGAAAGGAGAACGCCAGAATGAAGAGACAAAAGATCAGCAGGGAGGAAGTGAAAGCGGTACTCGCAAACCACCTAAAATGGCTTAAAACAGGCGGAGAACACGGGGAAAGAGCTGATTTGAGCCACTGTGACCTCTCCCACTATAACCTACAGCAAGCAAACCTCGAAAGAGCACATCTGAAGGGGACTTATTTTTATCGGACGAACCTTCGAACCGCCAATCTGAAAGGCGCGAATCTCAACGGCGCTTTCATGATGAAAGCCGATCTTCAGTGGACAATTGTCTTTAACACCGAACTCAAGGAAACCTGCCTGGATGGAGCCAGCCTCCATTATGCAAATTTTTCCGGTTCCGATCTTACCCGGGCAAGCATGCAAAATATTTTCCTACACAATGCTTATTTTTCAAAAGCGACTCTCACATCAGCGGATCTGAGAGGGGCAAATTTTCGATTTACAGAGATGAATTTTGCCAAATTAAATGGAACAAACCTTTCAGGTGCCGTCATCGCCGCCACAAAAATGGTCGGTGCCGATCTATCCGATTCGGATCTTTCAAATACCGAAATCACAATGACGAATTTTGAAAAAGCAAATTTAAATAATTCAAAGTTCTTGAACGCCTATTTGCTCAAAAACAACTTTCACGGAGCAGATCTGAGAGGAACGGATTTCAACGGCACGAACGTGGAATCGTTTGATTTCAGCGACGTGAGGCTTTCTAAATTGGAAATGCGAGACGGAGAAAAGTTGACACAGCAATAAAAATCTTCCGCGAAGTCCCGGCGTCTTTCTTTGATGAGTATTTGCAAAGAATATCTATGCATGAACTTGCTAGTTTTGGACAGCCCCCCATCTAAAAGTTGTTACCCGTGTATTAGTCCGGCACAAGGTGAAAATCGACCTCGCAGGAACCTGTCTGGTGCATCAAGCAACCGGTAAATTCCGGTGTCATTGTATACTTCACGCCAAGGGTCTCTATCCAGCCTTTAACTCTTTCAAAAATACCGCACTCATACGCGTCGATCATGCCGAACCTCTTTACGCCATCATGGGCAAAACACGCGTGGAATTTCCCGCGAAGAACGTTCTTTTCAGGAAAGCCGAAATCAAATTTCATAAAATCAGTTTGCACCACCTGGAACGTGGTCGCAATGATTTCCGAAAGTTCATCCAGGGTTTGGACCTGGAAATCCTTTGGTTTGCCCATCAATTTAGCAATACGTTTGATCTCGATGGCCGCCATTAATCGAACGGCGCGTTTGTTCAGGCGGTTTGCCTGCTCCGGTCCCAGTTCGTGCATACAGTTGCCGTACCACATGGCATCGTGGGTCATCCAGTTTTTCGAGAACAACTCTTTGACATCTGCTTTGCTGAGTTTGCTAATCAGGTCCATCTCTCCTCCCCGCCTGGGTTGCTATTCAGACAAACCAAACAGATCTGCTGATGCCTGTATGCCACCCATGCTGAAATTCTCCGCCGGTTCCTCCTTGATATTGACAATCACGAAACCGGCGAATTCCGGGTCCGAATTTCCTTCGATCTCGACAAGCAGGTCCGTTATGCGCTTGTGTAAGTTTCGTTTCTTCTCCTTTGTGAGAAGACCTTCTACTGTCTTGATGGTAACGATGGGCATGGTTCTCTCCTTTCTGCTGGTTTGCATGGCGTTATGAATTCTATTTAGGATTGCTTAATCTGCGTACCTAACGCCGAAATTGGGCCAAAAGACCTTGTTTGAAAGATAACTTCTAATTTAATAAGTGGAACCAAAACTGGGGACGGGTCACTCGCAAGTTATCTTTGGATACACCGCAACTTGTGCTTCTCCATTTTCCAATAGACGCATCCCTTGGCCCAGGTGCGGCAGATTTCCATATGTTTTCCGGACACCTTGGAGACAACAACCGGACCAGTATGATACTTCCGGACATTGGCGATGGCCGCGTCAACATCGACGAAGCGCGCTTTACCCGCCGACACCATACCGACGGCCAGTTCATCCAGAAAGACAGTTTCAGAAAGCGGCGCTTCTTTGTGCAGGCATCGGCAAACACGCTCACCGATAGCGCACTTTTCCGATTTGCGAATCAGCGCAATCGCCTTTTCAAATTTCATTTTGCGAGGCTCCAATTCCCCCACATTACATACCAGGCCACCGATTTTACGGGATGTCTCATGCACAAAAGCGGAAGATGTGAAGTCGATTTTCGTTTTGAGCTGGCGTAATCGATTGAAAATGCATTCCCGACCGACGTCAAAATTGATAATTTTGTCTTGCTTTCAAAATCACCGGTGGAACCCGATGCATGTTGGTAGCCATATTATTTTGTTCTTAGAACCCCCACTTGAAATCAAATCCATTATTCTGGTGTTAACTCAACAAGCATCGGATCTAATTTTTTGCCCGCCTTTACAACACACTTTTTTGCGAAGGGTTCGTAGCCTTTTGCACGAATAACGAGCTCGAATTCACCAGGAGGTAATCCAAAGAAAAGGAAATTCCCTTTATAGTAGCAATCAGCACGTTGAATAATATAGTCGTATATATTGACATCTTCACCTTCAAGCAGCGGCAGCTTTCGATGAATCCCGGTGCCTTTCAATGTAATTGATTGTATCGTGAAGTTCTCCCTGTACGGCATCCCGCCTGACCAGTCCTTCGATTGTAAGGCGGAAATTAGGGTCCCGTAAATTACATGGTCAGGTGTCAACACATATTTCAGCTCGCTTGTTTCATTTTTCCCAATGGTGACAGGCACGTATCTTTTGCCGATGGCAGTTAAAGCGCCAAGGGTTGCTAAATAGTCCCCGGGAGGGAAAGGGCCAAGTGTTCTGCCATCATCATCAGCACCTAAATTGATTACCATTTCCGAATTCTTTTTGCCAATAGGCTTTAGTAAAAGTTGAGGCGAAGGCCTTTCGCTCTCGAACGGGTAGTCGTATGAGAAGTGGATTTTGAGATATCCCCCGTTTTTTCCGTCAAAGGTGTTGATAATCGTATTGTACTGTTCCAACACCTCTTTGCTGTAAATGATGCTGGCGTGGTCCTCATTAAAGGCGTAGTTCATTTTCGCCTCTGACTGAGCTCTGAGGTCTAGAAGGCTGGTGAAATCAATAGTTTCGTCATTATTCGATCGAAAGGGGTTGCGGTTTCCCCGGTGGCCGTAAAACATGTAAAAGCTGACGGTCTCGGGCATTTTTGTTCTGTACAGTGATTGGATAAACGGGCTTTCCGGCTGCATATCGATCCAGCACGGTATTACCGCGGGAGATTGCTTGACACCGTACTCGGCCATCCCAGATCCTCCCCACGGGGTAGCCAGTGAGATAAGAAGTTTCACATAGGGAAAACGGGCGCCATGATCCATAATAAAGGATCGGGCGACCAGACCCCCCATACTGTGCGCTGTAATATACAGCTGTTCAAAGTCATACTTGATTTTCAGGTTTTCCAATTTCCAGAACAACAGATAGGACATGCTTTGAATACGGGCCCCGCTCGGATAATAAAAGAACCAGGGCTGGAAACGTGTCCTATCGATGCTGTCGACAAAATACTTCCATCCTTTTGGCGTGCCTGTAGCACCGTGTATAAAGAGAATCGGTATTTTTTGTGGGTCATATTCCTCGAGAAAATAGATATTTCCCCCAAGTTCTCTGAAAAATGAAACCGGTTCCCAGTAGCCTTTGGTTCCTTGTTCTTTTGAAAAGCGGTCATCATCCAAATCGATTATTGTGCCAGCAAGCCGGCTGTGAAGCTTATCGGGTTTAACCGATGAGACTTCAAATCCAGTGGACACCTCAATATTTTGCGTCTTTTCCGGAATAACAATGTCAATATCACCAACAACGCCACCCGCCGGTGCGGTAACCATTTTCGGGTCACCGTACTGCCCGGCCGGCTCGCCGGCATCGTAAATCAGGTTGCTGTTCTTGTCCCAGTACGCAAATACGTAATAATTGCCTTTGGGAACCATGAGTTCGTATTCTCCAGAATCATGAAGAACGGTATAATGGGCCACTTCTCTTTTGCCCTGATTCATGGCATAGGCAGACACAATAATGGGCCATTTACCCGGAAACGCGGTTGAAATGCGCCCGACCAAGACGGTTGAAGAGAGGCTTTTGGTAGTCTCTTTCTTTAATTTGATCAAAGCGCAGCCCGACGTAACCAAACAAAATATCAAAAGAATGACGGTCATCCTGTTGGTAACCATAGGCATATTACTTTTAAAGCCGCCCATTGCGGATTTGAGTCTGTTCGTGCTTCTATTCATTTTGTCTGATATTTTTCGATTTCAACTGCTTGTCTTATTGCCAAGGGTCTGGCCCATGCGCATCAGAAGACTCAGGTCCCCCTGAACTTTGTATTTTTGCGCCATGAACATCTGTTGCCCATCCGCTTTGCCGGTCATGATATCCATCCAAACATCAAAAGGCGTGTCGATTGTCAAGTCCGGGCTTTCAGCGGGACCGTGGAAGGTGCTGATGGTTCCGTTCTCGATGCTGAAATGACAAGTTCCTTGCAAATCACCCGAGAAATTGAATTGAAGGATGGCTTTAGTACCGTCTGCGCCGAAAGCCTTTAAACCGAAGGAAAATAACATCATAAAGGTCTCGATGGAGTCGGGCTTGGGAATCATGCCTTCGTCTGCAAATTTTTTTAAAGTTACCCCTTCGGAAATGCAGGTCTTCCACATGCAATTCGCAATTTTCGCAAAATTAGAAACATTATTAGTTAACGGCTGTTCTATACGTGCTAGTGTTTCCGGAGAAACCCTGTGAGTCTCCACAAGTTCCTTATGCAAGCGTA
>FLOH01000774.1_pt1 | contig 58481 bp, 72 predicted proteins | sample 756751 | NCBI WGS metagenome assembly FLOH01 (sample SAMEA4026879, study PRJEB14308) | marine metagenome | biome: coastal water; material: water | depth 74 m
GTCTCTCACCCGGTGGACATCGGCGTGGCGTGGTTCCTGTTGGACAAGGTGGTGGAGATCACCCCCTGGACGGAGGACGACAAGATCCTTGAGGCCATGCGCAGCGCGTACCAGAAGCTGACGAACAAGGATCCCGCTGACGTGGTGAACAAGTAGCGGCTTCCATCACCCTGCGGCGGTACGAACACACGTAACCTGTGAGGGGGCGGGGGTATGCCAAACGGAGACGATCACGACTTGCTGCAACGGATAGATGAGCGTATATCCAGCCTCAGCGAGAATATCAAGCTGATGCGGCAGGACGTGCGTGAGAACAAACAGGCCATCTCCGCTCTGCAGGTGGAAGCCGCGAAGTGGGGCGGCCTTGCTGGAACGGCCAGCGCCATCATCGTCATGCTCGTTGGTGTGGCGGTGAAAGCGCTGGCGCAACTCTGAGTCACACATCACACGGGAGTATGATCATGACTATCGAACAGCTGTCACAGAGTATCGGGACGGTACCGAACTTCTACTCCATCGGCACGGAGTTGGAGGCCATCGCCAGGGCGCTGCACGCCGAGGCGCTGAGCTACGGCATCCCGACGCCAGAGGGGCGCGAGCTGTGCGTCCACAAGCAGCTGGTGCGGCTGGACAAGGCGTACGGCTGGGACGTCGTCAACCGGAGCCAGGAGATGGAGGAGGCCATCTATGGCATGATGGCTCACATCGCTGAGCTGGCCTATCGGCGCGGAGTGTAGCCATTCATCTGCCGCGCGCCTGCTGTTCAACATCCCGCAGCAGGCGCGCGTAGTCGCATCTTTCCGCATGGCCATCGAGTGCACCGCAGAACGGGCAGTAGATCTCATCCCGCTTGATACGAGCCAGTAGCTCGAGAGCCCGGCGGAGCAGATCAGGCATCCTTGTCTCTCCTCAGCTTGTCCCCCTGGCAGCAGCACCAGCAGACTTCCCAGTCAGCGGGCTTGAACTGCGGAGGCGTCGTCGTGTAGGTGCCCGACTTGAACCACTTTCCGCAGCGGGTCTTGCGCGGCGCGGGCCAGTAGACTTGGTGATCCTCCGTGGTGTCTGGCTGATACCAGATGTGGTACTTGGATGGGTAGCGGTCTGGCCTGACGTATCGACGCTTAGGCATTGCCAGCCTCCTTCTCCGCGTGTGCCTGTGCTCTCCGCTCAACCATCGGCTCGCCGCCGCAGTGGCCGGCAGCCGCGCGCAGCCTGTCGTTCTCGCGGCGTAGGTGCTCTGCCTGAGCTTCCAGCACCTCGATGCACCGCAGTCCGTCAGCCCAGCCGTTCCAGGTATCCGTTGCCACCTTGTTCGCTTCCGCCAGCTTGGCTTCCAGCTCGGCCACGCGGGCCTTGAGCCTATCGACCTCAGTGTAGTAGTAATCCGCCTGGTGCGCGTTATCCTCTTCGGACTCCTCCAGCCGCCGCTCGACGTCTGTCATGGTCTCAGCCCTCCTCCGTTTCCGCTACCTCGCGCAGGAACTCAGCTGCTATCTTCCCAGCCTTCTTCATGCTCGCCTGATAGCAGCTGGTGCACTGGGCCACGCGGGAGATGTCTCCCAGCAGCGTGTCAACCACACCGATCAGCTCGCGCAGGTGCGTTAGGCGGCTGTCGTCCTCGCGGCTGTCGCCAACGGGATCGATGGAGCCGATCAGTTCCCGGACTACGTCGGTTACCACTTTGTGGTTCATCATGGTGTGGACTCCTCCTTCATCGCGGCGCTGATGGCGTCGCGGGTGGTTGGCAGAGCCAGGGCACCAGAGGCAATGACATGCGTGTCGGCATCATAGCCCTGTCCGGTGGCACGCTCTTTCACCGCCATGATCGCTTCGCAGAGCCAGTCCAGCTGGGCGTTAGCCTTAGCCAGCCGCTCCTGTGCCCCGAGAGCTTTCTGTTGCCATCCCTCGCGCAACTCGATGGCACTGGCCAGCAGGTCCCGTCGACCAGTTCGGTGAAGCAGTCGCGTTACGGCGGTCTCCGCGTCCCGGCAGGCAATGTCCAGCCCGTGATCCGCCAGGTAGTCGCCTCCGTCCCGATGGATCACGGCCAGCAAATCCCGGACGCACTGCGGGGGCTCGCTCTGGTGCTCTACCGCGTCGGCGGTGTCGTGGTGGGAGTTGAGGTGCTCAGTCAGGGCCTTGTCCATCGAGTTGATCCGGCCATACGAAGTCTCCTCCACAGACTTCATTTGCAGAGTCAGGCGATTGTCGGCGCCCTCAAGCTGTTGCACGCTATCATCCAGGGACATCAGTGTATCGGAGATGTTGCTGACGCGGCGCTCCAAGTCCTTCAGGGGTGGGAGGCGCGTCTCCAGCGCCCCGATGCGCACCAGGCACATGTCCAGCTTGGCACCCAGGATGAGGCTCGCGGCAGCAGTTTCCGGTTCCCGCTCTGCGGCCGGCGCGGGCTGGACGCGACGCCACTGCCGCACCAGCGGGTTGATGCGCTCATACTCCGGGTGGACTCTCAACTCTATCGGCTCGCCCACTGGCGGTGTAACGCTCATCAGCTGCCACTCATTCATCTCCATCCTCCGTGTGTTGCGTTCACTGCGTCTGTGCCGTCAAAGCCGCTCGCTAAGCGCGTCGGACGCCTAAGAGCACTGTTGGTATGTCCGAGCTACGCAAACGGCTTGGCGGTGTCGTCTGTCTGGAGAAAAGCCTTACGGCCAGCTATCAGCGCATCATTGCTGAGCGCACGTTGCCGCATCTGCTCCCTTTGCTCTTCCGTGAAGTGGTAATACTTGCCCCTGTAGGGATAGTTAGGACAGTGGGGGCTCGTGCAGTCCTTCTTGGGATCGCCTTCCCACCCAAGGCACTCGGAGCAGTGGAACTTGATGGCCTTCCTGGGCGAGTAATTGGGCACGTCGAGGAGTGTGCCGTCTTTGTAGCGTATCGTGTGGTTCATGCTCAGCTCTCCTTTGGCGACAAGGCCCTCTTCCTGGCCGCTGGTGTCTCGATCCCAAGAACCCGGCAACGCCGCTCAAAGCTGGTGATGTGGATCCCCAGAGCCGCGGCAGCCTGGCGGTTGGTTTGGTATGTCGCTGCGGCCGACTTTACCGACTTCGGACCTACTCGCCGGGCCTTGGCCGGCTTCTTCACTCCTGCGTGCTGCCGGATCTCGTCCAAGGCCTGCTCTGAGAGCTGCCGCGCGCGCTCCCGCGTCACGCCAAACATAGCGCCGATCTGCTCCAGCGTCTGCCGCGGGGCACCGTAGAGCCCGTGATAGTAGATCAGGACGCGGCGCTTGCGTGAGTCGAGGATGGAAAGCATCTGCTCGATCTGCTCCGTCTGCAGCCGGGCGTCGATCCCATCGGCCGGATCGTCTTCCACTCCTACCGTGTCCAGCCACGTCTTGTCAGTCTCGGCGTACATCGGCGCGTCGAGACTCGCGTCTGTGCCGTCCAGCGACAGGGCTGTATCGAGGCGCTCCTCTGTGAGTCCAGACTCGGCGGCGATCTCGTCCCGTGTCGGCTCTCTCTCAAGGTGGCCAGCCAGGGCAATCTCCGCGGCGAGCAATAGACGCCTGTCCGCCCGGGCCGTCCCGGGCCTTCTCACGACGCGCTCGTTTTCTGCTATCCTGGCGAAGATGGACTGACGGATCCACCACACGGCGTAGGAAATGAACTTCATGCCGCGAGTGACATCGAAGCGATCCAGGGCCACCAACATCCCTTCGTTGCCGTAAGAGACAAGCTCTTCAAAGGCGTCCGATGGCGGCTGCATCTTTTTCACGGTGTCCATGACGAAGCGTAGGTTTGCTCTGCACATCGTCTCCCTAGCTTCTTGATCGCCGTCCCTCTGCCAGCGGGTGATCATCTCCGTCTCTTCTTCTCTGGACAGCGGAGCTATTGATACGGTGCCGACGTGGCGCGTCATCGGGCTCATGGTGTTCATGGCTGTCCCTTGTCTTCGTCTTGCATCCGCTTCAGCGTCGATAGAGAGTCCGTGAGCTTGGCCAGGGCGGCGCCGGCAGCCATGGACTGCACCGTCCAGTAGGCACGTTCCTTGTCGTCCGTGGTAGCTTGGATGCGCTCGATGTATCGTACCTTCCAGCATTTATGGTACTCTATCTCACGTTCTAGGAATTGGGTGGTGTAGTTCATGGCCTATTCCTCCACGGTGACGGTGCAGTGCACGGCGCGACACCCGTGCATTCTGCGCCACTGTCTCCACGTCAACAGGCTCCCGTCTGCCAGTTTGCCGATGGCAGCGGTGCGCTTGAGGCTGATAGTGCCCCAAAGGATATTCCCATGCCGGTTAACAATGCACCACATCTTCTCAGTCATGGCTCCCTCCGTTGTTCGGGTGGACGAACATCTCCGGCGGCTCGCGGTAGCTCACCATGAACCTTTGCCTTTAGTCAAATAGCTTGGCATCGCGGACTGGAAGGATGCCGTAGCGGTATCCCAGTGCAGCTCTACTTCTCCAGTCGGGCCAAAGCGCGTCTTCTCAAACGAGATCTCCGCGAAGCTGATAAGTCTGCTGAGCGTGTCCTCTCCTTTCGCCTTGGCTGCCTTGCGACACTCCTTGTAATGCCCAGGACGGTTGATAAGCATCACGTTCACTGCATCTTGCTCTATGCCACCGGCATCCCGGAGTTCAGACATCTGTGGCGTCTTGTCCAGGCGTCCTTCGGAGAGCCTGTTGAGCTGAGCCAGGACGAGCAGGTGGGGTGTTCCCGTAGGCAGGGAGTAGTCACGCAGCCCGGTGGATATGCGCGTGTATCGTTCATACAGGCTGTTCCCTGGCCCGTCCATGCGGTGCAGGTGATCAATGAGCATCAGGCCCACATCGTGTCTCATGCGCATACGCTCGGCCTGGGCGGCAAACTGCGGCACCGTGAGCCCCGGCGTCTCGAAAATGGTAATGGGTAGCTCTGCCAGTTCCTCCGCGGCCTCGTGCAGAGCCTTCTTCCACCCTGCCGACAGCCGGCCCTTCCGCATGTCTTCGGCGTCGACGCGGGAGATGAGCTGGATCATGCGCCCAACAACCTGCCGGCGTGACATCTCGCAAGTCCAGATGCCTACGTGCTTGCGTGATGAGCGGGCCACGCTGAGCCCGAGCTGCAACCCAAGCACCGTCTTGCCGATGCTCGGCCGGCCCGCCAATACCGTTTCTTCTTCTTCTCGCAGTCCGTTCAGCTTGTCGTTGATGTCTGGGAAACCACAGTCCAGCCCGGCGTAAAGCTTGCCCGTCGCCCGCATAGACTCCATCTCGCGGTAGTCTCCCAAGGCTTCCGGGACCACATCTGCGATGGCGAAGTCAACCCTATCACGGCGGCGCAGCGTGTTGTTGAGATCGAGCAGTGTTCTGGTGTATTGCTCCACGATCTCAGCCGGCGTGCCATCTCCACCGATGGCGGCACCCATGGCAGCGTGAGCCTGCTCTATCCGGCGCTGGCTCGCGGCTTCCTGGAGCAGCTTGACTTGCATGGGCAGATCGGACGGGACGCAGCCCGAGCCTGCCACGAGTTCCAGTAGGTAGAGCTTGCGCGTCTGATGTCCGTTGCGCTCGCCCTGGGTGGTCACCGTCTCCACGTCGATGGGTTCGCCTTCAACGTCCAGCGTCAGGATGGCGTCAATGATGTCCCGGTGCTCAGGCGTGGAGAAGTCAGCCGCCGTTAGGGTGTCGGCAATGCTGAGCCACGCATTGCGGCCGTTGAGCAGCACGCAGCCCAGGATGTTCCTTTCGGCTTCGGCGCCATGCCTGCGGACCATATCGCTCATCCTATACGCTCCAGTAGCTCGGCCATGGAGTTGTCGTCACTGCCGGCATCGTTGAGCTGTTTCCAGATGGCTTCATGCTTCATCTGATCGCCTGACTTGGTGGTGCTGCGCAAGGAAGCCGGCGACGCGATGAATCCCTTGGGCACCCACACCTTGGCGGCGTGCTCGAACACCGCGCCGATGTAGTCCCAGCTCTTCTTGTCAACGGTGTGGATCTTCCGGACGGTGTCGGCTATGTTGAACTTGGCGGATAGGGTTTGGCTGGACTGCGGCAACTCGGCGTAGGGGAGCCAGCGAGTCTTGAGCAGTTCGGCGATCTGCGGGAACTCGGTGTGCAGTGCCTGTAGTTGCTGCTTTTTGTCAGGCTTCCGGGGCGTCGGTGCCGAACCGTCAGGTTCGGGACAAGAAGGTTGTACAGCTACACTACAACCACTAACAGCAGGGGTACTACAACTACCTACTTCTTGAACTGCGGTCATCGGGTGGGACAAGCCTTCGGCATTCGTTGGGACAAGCCCACCTGCGCCGTTCTGGTAAGTCGCCCAATTACAGATAGTTATGACGTAGCAAGTGCGGGACAAGGTGCCAGTCTTCACTGAGACAAGTGACCCTGCCTTTTCGAGCAGTGCCAAATGGCGTCGGATGGTCTTCCGGTGGGGTATCACAAGCTTGTTGTTCTCCGTCCACTGGAGAGCTTCGGCAAGCTGCGGACAGCTCCGCTTCAGCGTCCCGGTTTTGTAGTCGGCGGTGATCAAGATGTACCTCCAGAGCTTGTAGGCAAGCGGTGGCATGTCCCAGATGTCGGACTCCGGTTCCTTTCGCCACTGCTTCACAAAGCCGCGGTGCATGGCTCAGTTCACGCGCTCGGGTGTCACCTGTCTTGCCGCCACCCACTCGCGCAGATCGTCCAGCCGGTACAGGATGCGTCTACCGGCGCGGATGAACGGCGGGCCAGTCTTCGCAGAGCGCCAGATGTCCAGCGTCACCCTGCTCAGCCGCAGGAACTCAGCGGCCTCCGTCACATCCATCAGTTCCTTTGCCATGACTCCTCGTCTGTGTCTCCTGCGTGATACTGCGCGTAAAGTAAGATAAGACTATATAAGTCAACGGGCAAGGCAATTCCACCGCCCGGCACAAGTTTAGTCCATCAGTCCAGCAGCATCGACAAGAGTGCGGAATGCGACTGCCACCACGAGCGGTACCGCGCCGTTTCCAAGCAGACGCAGTCGCTCAGCCCTGGCGGTACTCCTATCAGCCACTCCACGAACAGGGGGTTCAGTCGCCGAGTCAGAAGCCGATCGACTGGCGAACGGGTAGTTGATGCCGATCGCGTCGAACTCTGAGATGGTGAGTGCTGGGGCGAGTTCGGGGTGGACGGCAAGGACGGCTCTCCAGGCGTCGAAGTCTCCTGGGCCTGGGGGGAAGGCTGGAAGCTGCCAACTTGGTGCTTGAGCCTGCTCTTGTGCTCCAGTCTCGGCTTGCTGTCGTTGCCGTCGTTCGCTCCCGGCGTGCCCCACTTCGCTGCCTCGGCGGCGAGATTCTTCCCATGTGTTCCGGCATGATGTGACGGTGCCCGCTGCGTCGTCCTGTTCTCGTTCGGGCTGGCACGGGGCGTCGGCCACTGACTCGTCTGGTTCTCCAGCCCGATCTGCTTCTTGCTGCCGTCCGGCGCTTTGCCCGTCGGGGTCGTGCCCTGCGGGTTCACTCGTCCACCGTTCGGGACTGTTGGCGTGTGCCACTGACTCGCCGCACTCGGCAGCATCAGATCCCCCGATGAGCCCTTCTGGTTCGGGCCGCCCTTCGGGCCGTCCGTGCCCCTGGGCGTCGGCCACTGCTGACTCGCCATAGCCAGCGTCGTCCCGGCACCGTTGCCATTGTTGTGCTTCTCCTTGAGCCTGGCTATCCGCGCAGCGTGCTTCACCGGGTCTGCTCCGTCGTTCATCAGCTGGGCGTCTGGTGTGGGCCAGTTCTGCGTCGCTGTCGTCAGCGTCGAACCCCTGCCCGTTTCCGTCCATGACTGCGGGCCGCCCTGGGAGTTGTCCATCGCCCGTGCAGTGGGCCAGTTTGGCGAGTATGAACACCCGCTCCCGCCGATGTGGCGCGCCAACATCTGACGCACGTAGGAAGAGCGGTTCCGCGATCTCGTAACCCAGCCGGCATAGTTCTTCTCCAGCTGGCCGGAAGTGTCCGGCAGTAACGAAAGCTGGGACGTTTTCAAGGAAGACCACGGCGGGTCGCACTTCTCCCACGACGCGGATGAACTCTGGCCAGATGGCACGCTCGTCGGCGTTGCCTGCTTGCTTGCCGGCGACGGAGTAGGGTTGGCATGGAAGCCCCGCAGCGATGATATCCACGACTCCACGCCACGGGCGGCCGTCGAAGGTGCTGAGATCGTCCCAAACAGGTGCCTGATCCATGGTCTCGTCTTCCATCCGCGCCACGAGAGTGGCCGCAGCACAGCTTTCCCGCTCAATGAAACAGACACTGCGGGATTCTGGGCAGGCGAGTCGGATACCGAGATCAAGGCACCCGATGCCGGCGCAGATAGACATGATGTTGGGGGCACGTATAGCCACATTGTCACTCCATCTCCGGTATGGGCTCACTGCTCTGGTGTGATGGCGCCCAGCAGATCAAGCTGGCTGCCGTTTCTGAACTCTGCGATGACACCCCAACTGTTATTCCGCGCCGGGCTGGTGGAATCAACGCTGTTTGCTCCCAGCCGCTGGGCGGCCTGCAGGTGGGACAAAGTGCCACACTGCCCTATGTGGCACGACATGTTCAACTCGCGGGCCAGGTCCACCCAAAGTCCCGCCGTGCACCACTTCCAGGCAACGGAGCCGCCGACAAACAGGTGTCGGATGTTAGGGTAACTGGTCGGCAGACATGCGCGCCGGATGTCTATGGGACTCATGCCGTCCTGCATCACCAGCGCGAGAGATGGTGCAGTCAACAGACGGGAGCCGGCCCAGCCCAGGGAGAAGTCCAACGATCGCAGGCCGCCCGTGACGATGTCGGGCAGGACGACGAAGTCAAGATCAATGCCGCCTTTGTAGCAGGCTCCGAGCGTCCGCAGGAAGGTATCCTCCATGAACGGGTAGCCACGCTGCCAGCAGCGAAATGCCCCGTTGTCGAGAGCGCATGGCATCCCGCGCCACGCCTTGTTAATGCCCCTGGTAGGGCTCGTGCAGATCATCACGCCGCAGCCGGCATCCTTTGCCCGCTGCACGTCTGCCCCATCCATGCTCCCGACATAGATCTGCATCACTCCATCTCCGGTATGGGCTCACTGCTCCATCCCGGCTCCAGCGTATCCAGCAGGTCAGCGGCCTCAATGCAGCTCGCGGCCAGCTTGCGGAAGTCGGCAGCATCCAGGTAGACTTTCTGCGCGCCGCCCTCCTCTGCGTCTCGCATCCATCCCTTGAAATGCTCACCATCGGCTGTCGGGCCAAAGTTGCCCAGCCACTTCATGTCCTCTTCTGCTTGACTCGTGAGCTTCATAGGGCCTCCGGTGAGTCCATCGTCTCCAGATACGTCACAGCCACCGCCAGGGCGCTCCAGGCGTGGTCGGCGATTCCGTAGAGCGGGCCAGGCTGCCTCTTCTTGCCGATTGCCTTGGCTACGCTGCCGCCCCACTTGTCGATCAGCGCCAGGCGCACGTTCTCGCCCTTCGCGCGCCGGCTTCCGCACAGGTGCAGCTTGACGGCGGTCCGGGGCACGAACACCACGGGCTGGCGTCCATACAGCGCGGGGTGCAAAAGGCGCTGCAGGGCCACTTGTTGCATCCGGCCCGACCAGCGCACCGTCTGGAATACCTCGCGGCCGACAGCCATACCCATGGCCTCAATGTCCTCGATGGCAAAGACAACACCGCCGCGATAGGTCTCGATGATGCTCAGCATGTCCCTGTTGGGCTCGTCGCGGTAAATGCATACGACAGTCCCGTCATACACCACGGCGGTGCTCACGTCTGGGCCTGGGTCGATGGCAAAAACGGTGCTCATGGCTTCACCTTCAACTCTCCCGTCTCCGACGGCAGCGCGGCGATCCGTCGCATGATGCGCAGGTGCTCCTGCTGTAGCTGCTCGACGGCACGGCGCAGGGCGATGATCTCGGCGTTGATCTGCCGGTGTGTGTTGTGCTCGGTGACGATGCGCTCGTAGTCGGTGGGCTTGGTCATGTCTTGGCGTCCTCGAACAGATCCATGGTGTCATCCTCCGGCTTTTCGTCACAGGTGCAGGGTGAAAAACGCTCTTTGCCGTCCGTGGTGGATGTGTGCTCTACCGTGAGTCCGCTTCTGATGAAGCTCGCCACGTCGTTTGCCGTCGCCTTCTTGTGTTCCTTGGCGTCAAGGACGATGGCAACGACGCATCCACAGGGCTTGATGCCGATGTAGCACATTGTCTCGCTCATGGTGTCTCCGGGTAATGAGCACCGGCCCCGGCTGGCGCCGCACTCCCCGTGTAGCGTCTGGCCTGCTCCCCAGCTGGCGCGGGCGGGTTCCCCCTCCCAGGGTAGCCGCAGGCACGTCGCCAGCCGACAGGCCACCGGGGCCGGTGCAAAGGTGGTAGGTGAGCGCGGCAGCCCGACGGTTATCGCCCCGCAAGGTAACCCTCCTTCCATTGCCAGGCTGCCGCGCGATGCTACTGCTGCATGTCGTCAGCGAGCGCCTTGTCCAGTTCGCCGTTGAGCAGCTTCCTGAACGCCTCCAGATCCTCGCTTGTCTTCAGGCTCTCGAGCGTGGCCAGCATCCCAGACTGCACGTCGATGGGGAGCTCTGCGATGATCTCGCGGCAGTCCAAGTCGGGATCGGCGTCGGGGTCTTTCTGCTCTGCCTCACCAAGAAGCTCTGCCTCGGCTGCGTCGATCTCGGCACACGCCGCCTTAGCGGCCTTTCCCATCCCGGAAGTATCTACTGTAACCTTCGGCATGGATACCGGCGTCCGGGGCTCCGACTGTTGCAACTCCTCCTCGACGTAGACGTGGGCCAGCTCCGCAGGAAATGCCTTCCGCAGTGCGGACGCCTCGGCGCACTTGCCCAGCATCACATGCGGCTTGTTCTTCCACATGAAGCCCATGCGCTCCCCCGGGTAATACTCGTTCCATCTCACCGTGGACGTGAACGGCACCCGCTGTCCCTGCACCATCCGGTACACTGTGCAGGACGCCTTTGTCGGCTGACTCTCTTCGCCTTCCTCCCCTCGGTAGGAGAAGTTGCAGTCGTCGATGCCGGCGCACTCGCCCGTCCGGTGGGCGATGAGTCTGTACCCGTCGATCCCTGTCTGGATGCAGAGCTTCTCCTCGTCCTTGGACTTGCGCTTGACGGCGTGGATCTGCCCCATGAATGGATCGAGTCCGCTGAACTGGCACCGCGCCGCGAACAGCTTGAACTCGTCCGTGGTGAGCCCGGGGGCCACCGTGCGAACGAGCGTGGCGGCCTGGTTGCGCGTCCAGGGCGTTCCGGGAACCATGGCCTCTCCGTCCTTCGGATCAAGGACGGCAAGGGCCTGCTCCATGGTGATCAGTGATGTCCCGCGTTTTTCCGACATGACTACGCCCCCCTGCTGGAAAGGTTCGCCTCTTCGCTGAACTCGACACCGGGCACCTGCACCTGTCCCTTGGTCCTCGCGGCGAACCGGTGCAACTCACCCTCGTTGATGCTGATGTATGCCTGCCAGTCGGGCCACTGCATCAGCGCCGCGATGGCAGCCTGCGGGTCGGAGACCTTCGCCCGCCACACCCTGCGGATGCTCTGCCCCTTCACCGCGGGCGCCGTCGGCGCGACATACACGGGCGCGGCCACCACCTGCTGCGCCTCCTCCATCCTCTGCTCGCGCAACTCCTCGGTCTTGAGCTTGGCCGCGGCCTTCTCCAGCCGCTCGCGCTCCTGCCTGGCCCTGGCCTCAGCCTCGGCCTGCAGCTTGCGCTCCTGCTCGCGTCGGATGCGCTCCTGCTCCTGATACCAGGTCAGCATCCTGGACTTGACGGTCTTCTCGGCGGCGGTCAGCGGCTCCTGCGCCTCATTCTCTTTGGCGCAGATGGTTTTCCATGCGGCGTGAGCGGCGGTCTTCATCGGCGCGAAGTGGTCCGTCACCATCTTCTGAGCGCCCTTGACGCGCTTCAGGAAGTCGGCGGCGTCCTGATACTGCTCCGCGCTCGCCACAGTCAGGCCGTTGGCGTGGGCGATGACGGGTGCCACTTCCTCGCGGATCACTTCCACGTCGCGCTCATCCATCACAGCGATAGTCATTGTCAATTCCTCCCGATGATGCCGCACTCGCGGCGGATGTTGTGCGCTCCCAGCAGGGCCAGCCACCTGGCCCGGTACTCCCTCAGATCGTAGGCGCTGGACATGCGGTAGGTCCCATCGTCGATCAGTTGCACGGCGATGCCACGGCGCGGCTCGATGATGTTGGGGGGCTCGCCGTAGGCCACAGCGTAGGCTGCCAGCTGGTAGGGCACTGAGACGGGGATGGATGCTTTGTAGTCGATCACGCAGACCGTCCCGTTTACCCTTGCCACCAGGTCCAGCGTCCCGGCGTATCCGTGCCTGGTGGAATACACCCGCTCCTCGCAGGCGATCACCTCCGGCTTCACCTCGCGGAAGAAGCGCCGCAGCGCCGCCACCTGGCCGTCTATCTGGCCGTCGTGGGTGAACTCGATTCCCCTGGCCACCAGCGGCGCACAGGCATGGACTGCCGTCCCGCGCTGCAGATACCACTCCTCAGCCTGCCAGCCCGGCAGCAGGTCGTCCAGCACCTGGGTGACGGACGGTACGCGCTTGCCGTCGAGTCGGTAGGTGTGGGTGTCGGCGTCGAAGTTTAGGCGGGGCAAGATCAACTCCTCTCCAGGATGCGGGTATCGGTGCGGGTGGTCGGCTGCGTGGCGCTCCAGACGACAGCGCCGTCGCGGTCCAGGTGGCTGTCTGCGTCGATAGCATCACACAGCCCGGTGGCCAGCATCTCCAGCTGCTCGGCGCTCAGGTAGACGTCCACCACGCCGGCCTCGCCGGGCTCGCGGATGGACAGGATGCAGAAGGTGTGGCCCTGCCCGTGCACCTGGAATACAGCCGCAGTGTCTGGGTGTTGAAGTGAGACGTGCATCACAAGCTCCCTTCCATGGCCCGCATGAGCAGCGTCGGGAAAATGCGGCAGATGAACAGGTAGCCGACTCCGCCGATCATGAGCGCCAGCGTCACCGGGTGGATGCCCCACTCGCGGCTGAAACTCTTCATCCAGTCACGCATTGCGCACCTCCGTGGGTTCCTGCATTAGAGCGGCGTGTTCCTTGGGGGGGATCCAGTTGGAGCAGCAGAGCAGGCGGGGCTCATCCCGGAGCACCTCAAGGGACTCATACACGCACTCGCCTTCGGGATCTTCCGGGGCACGGGCGCACCCTGAGCAGATGACGCTCCAGTCGATGACGATGCTCTGAGCAGGCATCACGCCCTCGCCAGGGTGACAAGGACGGCCACCTGGATGTCGGCAGCTGTGGGCTCGGGCATGGCTGCCAGAGTCAGCTGCAGACGGCGCCTGGACTCCCACCGCTGGATGCGTGCGTAGAGTGCGGACTGGTCTATGGCAGGGTCGTCGAAGGCGTGGCGGTGGTTGTTGCGCTCGATCTGCGTTGACAGATCATCGCGGAACGTTACATTGAGCATTGTGGTTCCTCCTTGATGTGGTGATGTCCTCGGCTGGGGTGTGTCCTCGCGCACCTCAGCCACTTTTTTGATCGCACCTGCGGATGTACTCCTCCAGCCGCTCTCTCACTCCCGCCGGCCAGTGCCGCCTACAGTTTAGCCAGCGGTTGAGATCCACCGGGTGGACGCCCAAAAAAGCTGCCGCGTCGTGCTGCCTGATGCCCCGCCGAAACAGCCGTGTGCGTAGTGTGTCCGGTTTCATCGCGCACCTCCTGTGTGGTAGGATATTAACACATCGGCGGGCCGATGTCAAGGACTCATTTGCCTGGTGTGAGCAAGCTGCCGATATTAGAGTTGACACCGACGCTCGACCTGGCAGACAGAGCGTACCTGCAGGCCTGGCCCAGCCCAGGCTACAAGCCCCGCCGACGACGTCCTGCCAGGTCCGTCGCGGCGGGGCTTCCTGTTTGGAGACGAGATGATGGCAACCATGTTACCCGTGTCGAGCATCATTGTCACCAGGCGCCGCAGGCTGGCGAATGCAGAGAAAGTGGCGGCGCTGGTCGAGAGTATGCAGCGGGTCGGCCTGCTCAACGCCATTACTGTCAGGGAAAACCATGTGCTGGTGGCAGGACTGCATCGCCTGGAAGCGGCCAAGGCGCTGGCATGGGACACCATCCCGGCCAACGTCGTCTCGCTGAATGAGCTGGACGCTGAGCTGGCCGAGATCGACGAGAACCTGATACGGTCCGATCTGACGGTGCTTGAGCGGTCCCAGTACCTGAAGCGGCGGAAAGAGATCTACGAAGCAAGGCATCCAGAGACGCGAAGAGGGGGGGCGCCGGGTAAGGCCGGTGGGGGGAAGGTGGCGAAGAACGACAATGTGTCGTCCTTCGCTGACAACACCGCTATCGCCACGGGCGAAAGCCGGCGCACAATAGAGCGGCAAACCCGCCCAGCGGAAGACATCGTCCCGGAAGTGCAAGAGCAGATAGCCGCCCATCCCGTGGCCGACAACCAGGCTGAGCTCACCAAGCTGGCCAGGCAGCCAGACGCGGTGCAGCGGGAGATAGCTCAGCGGCTGGTCGCCGGCGAGGCTGAGACCACCGCGCAGGCTGTGCAGCAGATACGCCGGCAGGAGAATCGCGCCGAGCTGACGGCTACTGTTGAGCGTGAGGCGGTGATGCCTACTGGCGTCTTTGACGTGGTGGTGATTGATCCGCCGTGGCCGATGGTGAAGATTGAGCGCGACGTGCGCCCCAACCAGACGGGCCTGGCGTATCCAACTATGTCCATTGATAAGATCGCTGCGCTGGACATACCCTGCGCTGAGAACGCCCACGTCTGGCTGTGGACGACACACAAGTTCCTTCCCGACGCTTTTCAGTTGCTGCAGCAGTGGGGGCTCAAGTACGTTTGCGCCTTTGTCTGGCACAAGCCAGGAGGGTTCCAGCCAACCGGATTGCCACAGTTTAACTGCGAGTTCGCGCTCTATGCGCGGCGCGGATCACCCATTTTTCTCGATACGAAAGACTTGCCGTTGTGCTTTAATGCCCCACGTGGCGCACACAGCGAGAAGCCAGAGTGCTTCTACGACATGGTCCGCAGGACAACAGCAGGCCGTCGTCTCGACATGTTCAACCGCCGGGCCATCGACGGCCTTCTTGGGTACGGTAAGGAGGCTGTATGAGTGGGTGGCAGGATGACAAAGCATGGTCAGATCGCTTCATACCCAACATGAAGGCCATCCTGGGATGGTGCTTGTTTGCGGAGGCCGACCTGGCGGAGGACCAACTTCGCAACACTGACTTGATCGTGTTCCAGGCCCGCGCGTTCAGGGTAGGATGTCGTGTTCGTCGCCATGGGTTTCTGGCCAAGTACCCCAATGACATCACCATACGGGCATCCCGTCCAGGCGCCGACACTGAGGTTGACAAGATGCTGTCTGGATGGGGAGACTTCTTCCTCTACGGTTTTTCCGATGAAGCAGAGCGTCGTCTGAAGAAATGGGTGCTGTGCGATCTCGCCGAGCTACGGAAATTCTTCGTCGGTCATATGCGCCAGCATGAGGGGGCGCTGCCAGGACAGATACGGGCCAACGGCGACGGCAGTAGTGAGTTTCTGGTACTCTCACAAGACCAGCTGCCAGCAGCAGTGCGGTTCAAGACGAGCGATGACCTGGCGCGAGAGCGGGCCATGACGTTTGCCCAGCCAGCCCATCCTGCCGATATTACAGCATACCCTGCCACCTGATCACCAGGGAGCCCGCCATGTCCACCGACTACCTATCCACCGTAGACATGCCCCTGCGTCTGTCCATGGGCCGTATCCGCAGCCAGATGCAAGAGCTCGGGTATGGCCTGCTGGCGTACTGCGGCTACCGCTCACCACAGGAGCAGGCGAGACTGTATCGCCGCTCCCGCAGCTACGCCGAGATCGTGGCGAAGATGGCGTGGTATGAGCAGCACGGCCTGGGACTGCTGGCGCAGTATCTCGAGCGCGTGGGGCCGCAGGCCGGACAGATCGGCGCCCACGTCACTCAGGCCGGCCCAGGTGAGTCGTGGCATCAGTACCGCCAGGCAGTGGATGCCGTCCCGGTGGTAGACTCGCGCCTGTGCTGGGACTATCCCGCTGTCACTGCTGCTGAGTCTGACGCCTGGGTGATGTATCAGACGCTGATCGGCCAGGAAGGGTTGACGTGGGGCGGCACCTGGGCGACACCAGACGCCTGCCATGTGCAACTGAGCACCACCGGCGGGCCCCTGGACAGAGCGCAGCCATCTGCCGCTATAGCCGAGCGCCAGATAGCCGAGTGCGCCGCACGCTACGGCTGGGATGACTGATATGCATGGCGGGGATGATATCATGCGCATCAGTATGCTCGTGCAGCGGCACGCTCCGGTGATCTACCCTGACATCGATCTGCTGCTCAAGCTGAGCCTTGAGTATCGCGCGCGACTGCGGCTGGCGGACAGTCCGGACAACGCGCTGTACCAGGAGCAGGTCGAGCTGGCTACGCGAAACGCCCAGCTGCAGACGATCAGGTCTCGGGAGTCCCGTCGTGATCAGGCTACCCGCGGTTGAGTATGATCGCTACGGGCTGCCCATACCCCCCGTCCCGGGGCCGACGGATCCCTTTGGACTGGGCTGGGAGATCAGACGAGTGCTCGGCACCAGGTATGAGCTGCTGGATGCAGAGATCGGTGAGCGGCGGGATCTGTGGGTGGGCGACAAACTCGTGCAGTTGTGGTTGATGGCACGAGCACTACAGACTGAGCTGGCGACAGTACGCAGGGCGGGCCCAGCCGCATCGTAGCACCCAATACAACGACAGAAAGGCTCCACCATGGCTAAGCGCTTCGCACGCAGCCTGCTACCCGACTCAATCCGCGAGATACTACCAGACGATCTGACAGACGTCCAGGTGCTGCTCTACATCTCTGCCTACCATAGGGGCTATGAAGCTGGTGCCCAGTCGCACGAGAGCACAGACGAGCGGCTGGATGCGATGGTAGAGATGCTGCAGGACGGCCAGCGGCAGCACTGGGAGCCCAGGGTAGAGATGGAGACAGCAATGGGCACCCACGACGCCACGCGGCCGCGCCGGCAGGTAGGCCAGCCGGTGGACATGGACGCACTGAGAGCCGAGCATCTACGGCAGACGCAGGGACTGACGCCGGAGAGCGGCCGCCGCACGGCCGAGCCCATCGGTCCATTCTCAGCTGGTGACGTGGTGCGGGTGATGCACTGGGTGTCGACTGTGGTCAAGCCGGACAACCAGCGCGCCGCCCATGATCTGGCCATGGAGCAGATGGCCGAGTGGGGTGAGACGATGGACACCCTGCCGCAGTATGACAGACTACTCAAGGCGCTGTTTGCCAAGCGCGGTTTGATCGGTGATAGCGTCCAGGTTCTCCAGCTCCAGGATGAGGGCGAGTGATGGATCCCATAGGCCACAGCAGGACACAGGATCCCACATGGATGACGTGGGTGCGCCAGCAGCCGGAGTGGCGCTGCATCGTCACAGGGATGGACGCCGAGAGAGCCCACATCAGATCCAAAGGGGCCGGTGGCAGCGACTACTGGATCATCCCGCTATCACACGAGCAGCACATGATCTCTCACAGCAAGCCATCATGGTGGTATGAGCACCGCGGTGCCATCTGCGAGTGGTGCGCGCTCACCCTACCAGTGCTGTGGGTGCGATACGCGGCAGAGCAGATCGGATGATCCACCGCAATGGGATGAGATACTCAGATGGGCAGTGGTGGCGCACAGAGAGACGCTACCCGCAGTGCCTGGCATCATCACCCGGGTGGGAATTGGTGGATCCGAGAATGGAAGCGGCGATCATGCTGGACGATACGGATAGGGAAGAGATCCCGGAAGGTGTGGACGGACTCAAATGGCGAGAGTATAGGTGATCTATGGCACGCCGACGTAAGGTAGAGCACGGGCTCAACGCCATGCAGCTCGCTTTCTGCGCGGAGTATATGGTGGACTTCAATGGCCAGAAAGCAGCAGAACGAGCAGGATACAGTCCAAAAACGGCCACAATGCAGGCCAGCCGGATGCTATCTCAGGATAAGATACAGGCAAGAGTGGCCGAATTGCGCCAAAAGCAGCAAGAACGACTGGAGATCACCGCTGATGATGTCCTGACGCGCATCTGGGCTGCCGCCACGGCCGACATGAGTCAGTACATGACGGTGGATGACACCGGAGCAGTCCGCATCGACATGAGCCAGTGCACCCGGGAGCAGCTGGCACAGCTCACAGAGCTGACGCAGGACGTCCAGATGACGGGCGATCCCAACGACTCGGTGCCGATACTCAAGACGCGCATCAAGCTGGTGGACAAGCTCCGGGCTTTGGACATGGCAGCCAAGATGCTGGGCGCCTACGCACCCGAGAGACACGCTCTCACAGACACGCAGGGCAATGACATTGACACCGATCCGCGCGAACTGCTCCGTGCCCGCATGGATAGCATCGCTGCCCGTCTCCCAGCGCAAGACGGCACTGGCCGAGCTCTCCCAGGGCCTGACGCCAGCTGAAGCACAGCGGGTGCTCTACGACTGGCCGCTGTGGGCCCGCCCCGATCAGCTGGCTCCCGCCGGCGACTGGGACGGCTGGCTGGTGCTCGCGGGTAGAGGTTGGGGCAAGACGAGAACGGGCGCTGAGTGGGTGCGCGATCGCGTCGCGGCAGGCGCCCGCAGGATAGCACTCATCGGCCAGACGGCGGCGGATGCCAGGATGGTGATGGTGGAAGGCGACTCCGGCCTGCTGGCGTGCTACCCACCCGATGAGCGGCCCGAGTATCAGCCGTCCCGCAGGCAGATCACCTGGCCCAATGGGGCCATCGGCATCACCTACTCTGGAGACTCACCCGATCAGCTCCGCGGCCCGCAGCACGACACAGTGTGGGCTGACGAGCCGGCAAAATGGCAGTACCCCGACGACTGCTGGACACAGATGGAGCTTGGCCACCGCATGGGCGAGCACCCACAGTGGATCGCCACGACGACGCCACGTCCTATCGCGCTGATACGCACGCTCCTGGCCGACTCTCGCGTCATCACCACCAGGGGCATCTCGTTCGACAACGCCGTCAATCTCCCGCCCGCCTACCTAGCGCGCATCCTGGCACGCTACGAGGGCACCCGCATCGGCCGGCAGGAGATGTACGCCGAGATGCTGGATGACGTCATCGGGGCGCTGTGGAGCCGTGAGCTGATCGAGCGGACGCGGGTAGCTCACAGTCCAGAGATCACCAGGGTGGCGATAGGCGTAGATCCACAGGGCACCAAGAGTGACGACGACGACAGCACCCAGGCCAGGCACGAGACGGGCATCGTGGGTGTCGGCCTGGGCGTGGACAAGGACTCGTACGTCATGGCCGATCGCAGCGGCAACTACAGTCCCACCGAGTGGGCTATGGCCGCCATCGAGCTGTATCACGAGCTCCAGGCCAGCTGGATCGTGGCGGAGGTGAATTTCGGCGGCGACATGGTGGAGCAGACGATCCGCACTATCTGGCCTGACGCACCCATCGTCATCGTCCGAGCGTCCCGCGGCAAGGCCCGGCGGGCAGAGCCTGTCGTCTCCCTGTATGAGCAGTCGCGCGTCCATCACATAGGCCAGCACGCCACGCTCGAAGACGAGATGTGCACGTGGACGGACGACAAGGGCAGCCCGAGTCCCAACCGGATAGACGCGCTCGTGTGGGGCCTGTGGCAGCTGATGCTGCGCCATGAGCTATCAATAGACGAGATCAAGGGCGGCCCGCGGCAGGCAGTGGACTACGCCGGGTACCGCCAGAGCCGCAACTCGACGGCAGGCGTGCACCTGCCCGTGCCGAAGGTGGATTTCTGATGGATGATGATCGTCTCACAGTGATAGAAATAGTCGCCTGGGTGTTCGGAACCCTCGTTGGCAGCTCGATCGGGTGGGCCGTTGGCATCTGGATGTTCTTCTGATGCTACCCTACGCGCTCGGCTTCGCAGCAGGCTGGATAGCTGGTTGGGCAGTGCTCGCGCTCGTGATTTATAGCGGCGGAGGGCGCGGCGAGTGGGTTGATCACGATCTCGGCGCTGAGAGCGCTGACGATTACGCGCAGCGAGCGCATGGCCACATAGGTGGGCCATTGGCATCTGGAGGTTCTACTGATGTGTGAGCCGAAGATTGATGACGTGTGGCCCTGGGTGCTGGCTGTCGTCGCCATAGCGGCTGTGGCCGTCGTCGCTGCTGGCGTATCAATAGGCCTCTGGATCGGCCACGGCTGCACGCTGGGATAGGGAGAAGCCATGAAGCATCACCGCAGCTATCGCCGCTGGGCACAGCTCCTGTCGAGAGATGACAACGGCCAGTATGACGCTGCCGACGGCTCAGTCCGGTGGCGTCCGCATTGCGCCCGGGCCATCTACAAGCGCATCAAGGCGGGCCGGATGACACCGGGAGAGTATGAGCGGCTGGGTATGCTGCTGGCCGCTGAAGCGCGCAGGGGGGCCGGAGCATGATGCTCCCCTTTGGCAACAGGATCTGTGAGCTGCCCTGGGTGGGTGTGCTGATCACTGATCCATGTGGCAACGTCCATCTGCTGCTCAAGCAGCCCATCGTGCTGGTGTTGCGGTTCAACGTCAACTGATAGGGGGGAGACATGATCTTCTTCTGCTCAAGTCCACCGCACTGGAGCTTCAGCCACAGCCTGATGCCAACCGACAAGGGGGAGAGTATGACACTCGACGAAGCACGGAAGAAGCTGGCCCAGGCGCGCGCCGACTACATGTCCAGGCGGGTTGACTACGCGAAGGCATACAAGGAGGTCGGGCGCTGGAGCCGCGGGGGCGACTTTGTAGAAGGCGGCATAACCGACGAACGGCTGCGTGACGCGGAGCGCCAGGTGAACGTCGCGGCAGTCGCACTGACCAAGGCCACAGATGCCGTCGAGCAGGCGGCCGTGGAGCTGGCGCTGCTGGAATGGGAAGGGAAGTGGCAGGCGGGCTTCAGCTCTGGGCCGCCGCGGCGGATGGCAGAGCAAGCCGATGATCCGACGCCACTTGGCGCTGTGCGGACAGAGCTACGGGTTGCCATTGACAACTGGGACAGCCGCGCCAGGTGGGTGGGTGCATCGCGCTGCATGCTGCGTGACGCCATCCATCAGTCGGCCATGCGCAGCGCCCTGGACTACTACCCCTGGCCGCTGTATATCGATCACCAGAAGGATCCAGTCCTGGGCATGACGTTCGCCGCTCGCGTGGAGCACTACGAGAACCAGCTGCTCACGACGTTCATCGAAGCGCTCGACGGCCAGTGCGCTACCTGATCGCCTACACCGCTCTCGCCGCTGGCCTGCGCCTGATGGGCGTGCCCATACCATGGTGGGTGATCTGCGGGCCAGCCGCGCTCATCGCGGCCGCCACGACAGGCCTGCTGCTGCTGGAGCTGGTGTTGTACGCCATCGTCAGGCCAAGGGAGTGAGCCATGAGCCAACAAGACAAGACGGAGCTCGACGCCTGCCTATCGCGGATGGTAACGTACGCCAACAAGGCATACGCGTGGAGTATGGCGTCTTTGGCCTTGGCCATCCTGAGTGTCATTCTAGCCGTGACGGCATGGATGTGTGGAAGATGAGCCGTCTGCGCCTGGAGAGAGTCATATTGTGGGCCTGCGCCGCTGTGGCGGTATGCAGCTTGTGTGCGCTGGCTCCAGCCATGTGGTACGAAGCCGAGATGGCGAAGCTGCGAAGGAACTGCGTGACGATTAGCAGCTACTATGCTAGACGGGCAACGAGCGACAGAACACAGAGGATTGCGCTTCTCGATAGCATAGACACGCTCAACGCCATCATCCGGACAAGGGAGTGAGCTGTGGACGCGGAGCCAGAGAAGCTGACAGTCGATGAGATGATGAGCATGTATGACTGGGCGCAGAGGGCCACATGGGAGAAGATGTGCCAGGATGTGGTGGACTGGTGCCTGGTGTCGTGTGCGCCGGGCGCGCTGGTGCTGCGGCCCTGGAACAAGCATGTCCGTTTCTGCAGGATGATGGAAGATCACTACGAAGATCGGTCTGGTATTGGCTTGCGTGTCAAGACTCCCGAGCAGAGCTGGAAGAACACGCGCCATGTCAACAATGAAGAGTGGCTTTTTGCCCGGCTGACACCCGAAGTGATCTACCGGGAGATGCTGCTGGACATGCTTAGCTACGTCCCCCTTGAACTGCGCCCGCTCTTCGGGGTGGACACCAGGGTAGACGTCACCACCAGCCGGATCGTCGGCGCCGATATGGAGCATCTCAATGGATAGCCCAACGCCAGCTGAGCGTCACGCTGCATCCCGGTGGGCCAAAGCAGCACAGTGGGAGTCGCTGATGGGTGACGTAGTCCAGTGGTGCCACGATCCGCTGCCACCGGCCATCTCCTACATGAGATCTTGGAACACGCACGTGCACTGGGACTTCAGCCGCACCACCATCTCGATGCGTATCAGAGACGCAAAGAAGCGGCCCCTGTGGCATGGCCACCGCGATCTTCTGGCTGACGACTTCTCAGGGCAGTGGGTATCCATGAAGGCCATCCAGCAGGAGATGATGCTCGACGTCCTGCGCTCGGTGCCTGTCATGGCGCGGCGGCTGTTCAAGCTCGACACTAGGGTGGACGTGGCCACGGGCAGGCGCATAGGAGCGGAGAAGGTATGACACGCAGAATGCACACCAAGTACTGGCATCGGATCAGACGTCGGCGCGAGCGGTCCATCGCGATACAGGCAGAGTATTTTCTCAAGGTGTTCACTAACCCGCCGCCGGGTTCAGCCATAGCAGCTCTCCAGCGGGAAGCGGGCCAAACATCACAACTGGACGCACTGATACGGTGCATCTCGCAGGCAGCGAACGCATGACAGGCTTCAACATCAAGCCCCTACCCGGTGCCAAGGAAGCGTTCGGGCGGCTCAGTGACGCCGAAGAGATGCACGAGAAGTTCATTGAGAAGGAGCTGGAGCGCATATGCGTGTTCATCGAGACGGGCGACTGCCTGGGTAGAAAGCTGCTGGTTGGTAAGCCGGAGAAGAGCAAATGACACGCCTACTCCCGCTCGCCACCGTCATCGTCCTGGGCAACGTGCTCCTGGCGCTCACCTGGGCACCGCATCTGTCTACGTCGGGTGACAATGCGGAGTACATCAACCTGTCCCAGTCCCTGGGCGACTACGCCAGCACCAAGTACCCGCCACTCTACCCGGCTGTCCTGTGGCTGGCAGGGCCTGAGCTGGCGGACATGAAGCTGGTGGCTGGTGCGTCCTACGTCGCCCTGGGTGCGGTGGTGACGGCCTACGCTGGTATCCTGGCCGGTGTCCTGACGCTGACGATGCCGGCGCTGCTGCTGATGTCCAGCCAGGTGATGGCTGACGTGCCGTTCACCCTACTGGTGACGGTGGGAGTGCTGCTGTGCGCCGGTGGACGCAAGACGTGGTGGCATGGCTTCTTCGTCCTGCTGCTGTCGTGCTACGTCAAGACGGCTGGCGTGGCCATCGTCGTGGGCGTGCTGCTGCTGCAGGGTGGCAAGCTGCGCCCGTGGGCTGTAGCTGCTCTCGTCCTGGCACCTTGGTTCATTTGGACGTGGTACCACGGCGGCAACACCTACATCGGCCGGTCCCTGCTCGCCAACGGCTACTACCCTGAGCGGGGATTCGTCGAGCCCATGGCCCTACTCGAGCGCGTCTGGAGCAACGTCAACACCTACATCTACCACATGCCGATGATCCTGGCCCTGTTTGTCATCGGTCGCCGCCGGCTGCTGCTGCCATTCATACCCTACATGGGACTCATACTGATCTGGCCCTGGGCGGCTGATCGTATGCTCGTGCCCCTGGTGCCCATCTGCGCTATCGCCCTGTCCCTGGGCATCAAGGATGCCATCTCCAAACCCTGGGCCCGCCACACCTTCTACGCTGCCTTCGTTGCTCTGGCGGTGCTCGCCCTGGGACGTGCCGTCCTGGCTCACCAGGCTTTCCCTGACGAGCTGTCACCCGAGTGGCAGCGTTACCGCGCTGCCGGCGAGTGGCTCAGGAACAACACGCCCAAGGAGAGCATCGTCTGCGCCCGCAAGCCCGGGTGGCTCGGGTGGCACGCGAAGCGGAAGGGAGTAGGGTTCCTGTTCGTCGGCCGTGACAGCCTGTGGCAGGATCTGCTGGACAAGCGAGTAGACTACGTGGTGGTGGATCAGCTCGGGTTCGCCGCGACGCCAAGGCACCTGGTACCCGCTCTACAGGCCCATGGCGACGAGCTGAGACTCAGGTGGAGCAGTGGTGGGACACATATCCTGGAGATAGAGAGATGAGAGAGCTAACGAGTCACAGAGTCAACGAGTGCAATCAGGGCATTTCCATCATGGTCGAAGACGCACCCGGAGCTGGTGGCGCGAACCACTGCTACGTCATCCGTTTCGAGGACGACACCTTCGACACCGATCTGCATTTCCAAGAGGGGCCGATTGGAACCGATGGCCCCAACGGCATCACCCAAGAGATGCTCATCGCCATCTGTATCGACCGGCTGCAAGGGTTCCAGTCGGGCAAGTTCGCCTGCCGCGAGAACGCCCTGGCCTTGACGAAGCTCGAAGAGGCGCAGATGTGGCTGCAGAAGCGGACGCGGGACAGGCAGGCCAGGGGAGTGGAGGGGACGCACACGCCATGAGCACTGTCGTCCACTGGCTGCGGCGCAACATCAGCAGGGTGATGAGGCATATCAGGGGCCTGGCTCCACGCGGCCACCTGTTTGTGCTCAACGTCGATCCGCCGCCGCATCCGACGTTCGATAGCGACATAGTGACAGACGAGTGGATCATCCACAAACCTGGGGGCCGTGATGATGGGACGCAGGCAGAGGACTCACTGCGATGAGGAGGAGTGGCTGAACAGGAGATGGAGACGGGTGGTGTTCCGCAACCACCGGGCCGGCGCCGGGCGCCACATCAAGCGCAGGCTCAACAAGCGGTGGCGGCGGGAGACGCGCGCGCGACTCAGGGAGATCGACGATGAGACTGGCCAAGCTGACGATGTGGGGTTTCGTGCTCTATCCGCTCTACCTGCTCGCCCTGGCGGTGCTGGCTGACGCCCTGGACTTGTGGTGGTACGGTCAGTGACTTGCTTGCATGACAACGCCTTGTAGCGTATAATAGGCATATCCATAACTCGCCAACGGCGAGAGCCCCTAGACTGGCAGCGGTAACTGTCGGGGGCTCTCGCCTTTTTTGTGCCATGATGACACGCATAGTGTTCCACACATGGCCGCGCAGTCGGCCGCAAACAAGGACGGGTGAAGAGATGGCGTCATACGCTAAGAAGGTATCAAAAGAGGTGCAGCGCGGTATCGGCAAGGGCGTCAAGGCAACGGCTGCAAGAGTCAAAGCTGCGAGCGAGGGCAAGTTTTCGCCACCGCCGCCCCATGCGAAGAAGCCGAAGTCTCAGGCAGAGCGCATCAAGGCATCCCGGACGCCGGCCAAGGGCTACAAGCACAAGAGCTACTGATCCAGCGTGAACACCTACACGGACGATAGCGGCATCCCACGCAGTTACATCCAGGCACGCCGGAGACGCAAGTCGGCCCTGCTGGAAGTCATCGACCGCTGCCCAGCGGCCTGTGAGCAGAGTCCCGACACCAGCTTCGGCGTCATCCACGGCCAGCTATCCCTATCCAAGAGCATCGAAGAGCGCGTCAGTGGTGGTACGGTGGCGCTCTACACCCGCATCCGGATGATGATGGCGCCGCCCGCCGAAGGCCATCCTGGGTGGGCCGGCGTGCTGGGTGAAGTGTTCGACGGCAACTGGCGACAGCAGGAACGGACTCTGGTACTGCTGGACGAAGCCTGCGCCGTGTTACTCCCAAGGTTGTTCTTCGCCGCGGCCTGCCTGAAGGACATCTATCTGGCCGATCAGCTCTACGTCGATCCTGACGATGCCGCCTTCTGCTCCGATCTGGCCAAGAACAGGTGGGGCCTGTGTGGGTATGACGCGGACATGGACGACGACGATCTGGCGTCCAAGTTCCCTTTCTTCGCATCCCGCGATCGCATCTGCTCGCCCATCGAGCCACCCTACAAGCCTGATCCCGAGTGGGGCCGTCTCCTGATCTCGGAGATGTTCGACGACGGGATGCTCAAGGTGCATTCGAGCGCCTGCCCGGTGTTTGAGCGCGGCAACTACAAGCCGCCGCACCGGGCTCTGGCTTTGGGTGTCATGGCCATGCAGGCGTGGGACTGGAGTGATCGGTTCGACGGCGTGGACATGGACGACGGGTACGAGGACGAAGGGCTGAGCCCGGGCGAGTTCGCCCAGGCGCAGAGAGCCAAGGAGTATATGGTGAACGTCCTATACATGACGGGCGACACGTTCATGCGCTCTGCCGTAGAGAGAGCGGAAGCGAGTACCTACGAGAGCATGGCGCCGCCCATAGAACGCCCGCTGGGCTCCCTGTCGATGGAGGATCTCTCATGGCTCGGCTGACATCCCTTCCCGTACTGGCTGCCTTGTTCTTCGTCGCCATCATCTTCGCCCTGGGTGGGACGCAGTACGCTGAGTGGAAGAAGGCCCACGACGCCGATGTCGCTTTCGCGCGTCACCGCGGGACGCTCCTGCTACACCCTGAGATGGTTGTCGACAACCTGCAGAACATCCCCTTCGACAGATCCTTCACCACCGACGAGCTGGAACTCGGACTCGCTCTCAGCACCGGCCAGCGTCTCGATCTGGATACGGTTGCCGTGTTCAAGATCGTCGCCAGCGGCAAGGACTTCTTCTTTGCTCGTGAGAACACCCCTGTGGCGCCAGAGCTGAGGCTGTGGGCCCGCGTTGAGGAGGCACCCGATGCTACGCCGTAGCCTGCTGTGGAGCACCCTGTCCTTGCCGTTCGTTGGTATCGTGGTCATCCTGCTGGCGCTGATGGCGATCAGCTGCTCACATCCACCGCAGCCGCCGCCGCGGACTGTGGCTGTCAGGGCTCCCGCTCCCGAGCCGTGGCCCATCGCTCAGGATGAAGTGATCTACATCCCACCGGAGCCGCCCACGTGCTACTTCCAGTACGACTGCGACGAAGTGGACGACGTGCCGTACGGCGAGCTCCATGCGTGGGCCGACGGACTGCCCAGGGACATCCGGGTAGCCGTCATCGGCCATGCTGACACCAGGGGATCGGACGAGTACAACTTCGTCCTGGGGCTGAAGCGCGCGCGGAACGTCGCTCGCGTCCTGATGAGCTCCGGCATAGACGTGGAGCGTTTGACTGTCGAGTCACAGGGTGAGAGCGCGCCGCGCGTAGGAGAGACGCAGGAAGAGTCCTACGATCTCTCCCGCCGGGTGGAGATCCTGTATGTCTACTAGGCTGCCCATGGGCACTTCCCTGCCTGTCGGTAGCCCCAACAGGGGGTGGTGCGGCAGTTGCCGCTGCCGCCCACCCCTGGGCGGGCATCATGGTAGCTGAGACGATCAAGGAACGGGACGATCTCCTGCGCTATCAGATCTTCGAGATGGCGGAATGGGCCCGTATAGCCCGCAAGTCGCGCGAGTACTACCACGGTCACCAGCAGGATGAAGCCCTGCAGCAGGAGAGCAGGCGCATCCGTCACACCGTCAACGGCATCCGCAGGGACATCGATCAGCAGAAGGGCAGGGTGGCCGACGCCGATCCGGAGATGTCGGCTCAGGGACGCGGTGCGGAAGACTTCCAGCTGGGACAGGCATGGCGCGATCTGCTGGGATGGGCGGACGACTGGACGGGCATCAGGTATGACTCGGTAGATGAAGTCAGGGACAAGGTGCTCGACGACTTCTTCCAGACGGGAGAGGGGATCGAGAAGAACACCTGGAGCGTGGACGAAGAGTCGGGCATGGGCATGGTCGTCTGCGAGAGGGTGGACAATTTCCACCTTGCCTGGGACGGCAACGCTACGTCCATCCAACGCCGTAATGCTGACTGGATGTGCCAGTTTGAGCCGGTGGACATCAAGAAGCTCGAGCAGGAGTTTCCCAGGCTCAAGAACAAGATCCGCGAGGACGTTCCGGACTTCTTCATGGAAGGCTTGGAAGAGACGCAGCTGGAAGAGTACAAGGTGCTCAGGGACAGCCAGAACACCCCTGGCGCGCTCAAGCGAGCACCACAGGCCTACCGTAGGGAGTGGTGGGAGAAAAAGCCCGTCAAGCGTAGGAGCTTCCTGCTCAACGGCAAGCCGGCCAAGATCCAGGTAGGTGACGAAGTCATCGAAGTGGATGATGAAGCCTACGACGCCATGCCCGAAGCGGAGCAGGATCTCTACGACGTGACGGAGTACACCGACTACGAGCTGTGGTGCGGTGTGATGATCAACGACACCTGGGCCATCAAGCCCGAGCTGAGTCAGTACGACGAGCAGAACAAGGGACATGGTGAGTATCCCTACGCGTTCTACTCCAACGTCTGGGACTCAACGTGGAGCCACTACCACGGCGAAGTAGAGTACCTGATGGGCCACCAGGACGCCATCAACGAAGCCGTTTCTGCATGGCTTGATGCACTCTTTGTAGCCAATTCTCAGTGGCTGGAAGTGGAAGTAGGAGCCTACCCCAGGGGCGAGCAAGGGAAACTTCAGAACTCCGCCACCCGTCCGATGCAGACGGTGTTCAAGCACCCCGGGACGAAGTCGGCACAGTGGATCGCGCCCAACCCAACATCAGGGCAGATCTACCAGTCCGGCATCCAGATGCTGCAGCAGTTCAAGGACGACGAGAGCGGCGTGCAGGGCGTCAACCGAGGGGCGCCTGAGTACCAACTCTCGGGAAAGGCAGTCCGGGCTCTGCAGAGCGAGATGGATCTGCTCTCGGTAAACCAGCGGATCCATCTTGAGTCAGGGCTCAGGCAGGCGACGATGATCCGCATCGCGCTCTTGCAGCAGTTCTTCCGCGGCTCTCGCATGGTGAGAATAGTTCCTGCCGCCGGAGAGACGGACAGGGAACCCTACAACCTGTACATGGGCGAGTCGGAAGATAGAGTCAAGGCTCGGTTTGGACTACGTCCCAAGGGTGAGAAGGGCAAGTACCAGGACAGGGACGGCGCTGACGGTGAAGTGCTGGAGATCAACGACGCATCCGTCCGCAAGTTCGATCTCAAACTGCAGCTGTCTTCTGGTAGGGACAAGAACCAGGCTGACAGGGAAGAAGCCGTCAAGCTGATGCTGAGCTACCTGGGGCCGGGAGCTGGGCCGGGTGTGGTGAAGTGGGCAGCGGGTATCCTGGACGTGCCCAACCGGGAGATGCTCAACGCCGAGCTGGACAAAGCCGATCAGCAGGCGCAGGTAGTCGCTCAACTGCAGCAGATACAAGAACAGACGGGCCTGGGCATACAGGAGCTCGCCCAGCTGGCGCAGCAGGCAGCCATGATGCAACAGGGGCAAGCTGGCCAGCAGGCCCCACCGGGCGCCGCAGCACCGTCACCGGGGCCGCCTGGACCACCGCAAGGACCACCGCAAGGACAGATGCCACCACAGGGCCCGCCTGGGCCGATGGGAGCGCCACAATGAGATCACGCATCGTACCGCTACTGTTCGCTCTCTCCGCTCTGCTGTCGGGCATCTGCCTGGCGCTGTCCACACGCCCAGATCCGCTGGCAGGGCCCAACAACAGCTGGGTGCTCACCGTCACTGACACGGACATTGACGCCGCGGCTGAGATCGTCTGTGCGGACACCGGCTATACAGCGATGACGGTGGATACGACGCTGACGTTCGCCTACGGGACGGGTGAGTCCGTCGGTGCCGACTCGGCGCTGATCTGGATCCTGGGCATCAAGGCCGACTCCACCCGGGCTCTCGAGCGCTTCGTCATACCCACCCTGTCTGACACCACGACATCTGAGTGGCTCGGACTGGAGCAGGTGTGGCTCGACACGGTGGAGCCCTACTCCATCATGGTCTACCAGACGTCGGCTTCGCTTCATACGACGATCCAGGACTCTATCATCGCCGGCGAGATGTGGAGTCCCGTGGCGCATCACTACACTGCCAAGAATGAGTGGGAGTACCTGGAAGACGTGACGTTCTCCCAACCATCCGGAACAACCGGATCGATCATCTGGGAGCTTAGACACTACCCGTCCATGGCTGACGCCCGCGATCCCACCGATGGGTACATCGTGTTGGCCAAGGAGATCACCCGCGTCATGCTGACGGACACGCAGAGCGGCGTCACCATCCCGCTCAACAAGGCTCTGTCGCCGGCGAGTTACACGGTGGCGTGGGCCACGGGATCTTCGGCCAACATGACTGGGACGGTTCAACTTAGGGGCAGGAGACAAAGGTAATGCTGAGACTGGCTGCTGTACTGCTGCTGTCCGCTGTCTCTGCCTGGGCTCGTCCTGATCCCATGGCCGGGCCGGACAACACCTGGACGACAACGGTAATAGACACGGACATCGACACCACCCTGGAGATCGTGGATGCCGACACCGGGTATACCGCGATGGCTGTCGACACCACCATCTCGTTCCAGTGGCTGGGACAGTCGGCCTTTGACTCGCTGCAGGCAGGGACGGGCGTGTCCGATCCCATTGCCATCTGGCTGCTGGCCGACTCAACCGACGAGACGAGCAACGCCAACGACCTGTCTTCGACGGGCACCGTCACCTACATCGACGCATCCTTTGGCGACGGCGCGTCACCGGGCTATAACGGCTACCTGAGTCGCACGGGTGACACTGACTTCGGCCTGTATGACGAGTGGAGCGCATTGACGGTGTCCAAGGGCTCAGGGACGGCTGTGGACGCCGCCGTGGCCGTCTGGCCGCTGGGCAAAGGCGATGAAGTGCTGGGCGCGCAGCTGTACGGCTCGGACAATGCGGCTGGGCTGAACGTGGAAGCCAACGCTACCACTGGGTGGACGAACAGTGGTATGGCCGTGTTCTCGTCTGCTCCGACGTACAAGATGAACGGCAGCTACTCCATGCACGCAAAAGCCAACGGCCCTGGCGATTTGATGCACACGAACGCTACCGTTGTCGTTGGCAGACGCTACAGAGTAAGCCTGTATTACTACGGCGACAACTTCGATGCCACTACTGGCGTCGGGGTAAAACTCGGCACGTCTGCGAACGATGCCACGTACAACAACACAGGCACGATGGTCGTTGACGAGACGTGGACGCTTGCCACGCATGATCTGACGGCAACAGCAACAGGGTTGTTCGTCACGGTATTTGAAGGCGGCGATGACAACGACATGGACGTCTACATCGACGCCCTATCCATCAAAGAGATCAGCGCCAACGACGTTGCAGGCACCTACGACGGCACGGGTGGTGGGACGTACACCACCGATCACGACGGCCTGGGCGGCGCGATGGTGTTCAATGGCACGGCGACGTATGTCAACATCGACACGGTGCTGGCTGCGGTAGGGGATGATACGCAGGGGACGATTGCGTGCTGGGTGCAGTCCGATGATGGGCAGATCGTGGACAAGAACCGCTTTGTGGTGTTCGGAGATACGGACGGTCCATCAACCTTACGGCTCGTAACGGGAAGTACTGGGTTGGTTTTTGTGGAAGCGAAGGTGGGGAGTAATACCCAATGGCTTTTAAGCACTAGTGCGGCCGCTCTCGCCAACGGCGCTACGGCCTGGACGCATCTGGCCATCGTTCAGGACGGTGTGTCTCCAGTGCTGTACGTCAACGGTGCCATACCGGCACAGGCGCTGTCAGACAGCACGGACAGGACGGTGTGGCTTGCCGCAATAAGTCTGCTGGATAATGCGCGCATCGGGTGCAGAAACTACAACAATGCCGGAAATAGTCTATTCATGGACGGCAACATCTCCGACGTCCGCATCTACAGCACCGCTCTCTCCGCCGCTGACATTGCTCTCCTGGCCGATCCCGATCAGCGCATCGCATCCATCCACGACGGCCAGCAGGCGGCTTATCTAGAGTACACCGACGAAGGCTTCATACGCGGTGTGATGACATGGGACAACGGCGCCACGGGTGACACGCTGGTATCGTCTGTCGATGTCTACGACGGCACCTACCACCAGGCTGCCTTGTCCTGGAAGGACTACGGGCTCAGGCTGCAGGTGGACAAGGACACCCTATCCAGACAGGTGCCGGGTGCCGTGGCGCACTACAGCCTGGGACAGGCCTTCTCTACGGGCTTGAGCCTGCAGCAGGATCTGGCCAACGAAGTGCGTGAAGGGCTGTCGGGATGGTGGGGTGGTGGCTTGGATCAGATGATGGGTGCCGACATCCTGCGTGACTTGGCGCATGATCCGTGGGGTGTGGTGGCGTGGTGGCCGCTGGCTGCCGGCGCTGCGGTGGACGGCAACACCATGGGCGACGAGTCGGGCAACGGCTACGACTCTGACTTCGCCGCTGTGGCTACCTACGGTGCTGATCACGACGGTATCTCCGACGCGGCGCTGGTGTTCTCCGGTGGGGCCACGAGCTTTGTAACGGTGGCCACTGCTGCGGTGACGAAGCTGAAGGATGACACGCAGGGCACCATCGCCTTGTGGGTGAAGCCCGACGACGGACAGGGCGCCACGGATGTCCTGATCGCTTTTTCCGATGCCAGTACAACAGAAGGGTTGGAGATACAGGCCACCACCACCGGGCTCATTCTCGCCAAGTGCACCGACGCCACTATACCACAGTGGTCCGTGGACACTGACGCTGCGCAATTCCCAAATGGAGCCACATCCTGGACGCATGTAGCCGTTGTGCAGGACGGCACCAGCCCGGTGATCTACGTCAACGGTGTGGCTGTAGCGCAGGCGTTCACCGTTTCTACTGACAAGACGGACTGGCTGGCGACGCTGGCTGGCGTGGACAATGGGCGCATCGGCTGCAACAGCATCAACGGCGCCGGGAATGCTAACCTGTTTGATGGCAACATCTCCGACGTCCGCATCTACTCCCGCGCTCTCTCACCGGCAGAAGTGCTCAAGCTCACCAAGTCCCACCCAGGCCACAGCGCTGCCACCGTCACCCATGCGACGGATCAGGAGAACCACATCAAGGGAGCGATGGTGTTCAATGGCTCTACGAACTATGTGGTGATCAACTCGGTGCTGGCGGATGTGCGGAATGACACGCAGGGGACTTGGGCGATGTGGGTGAAGCCGGATGATGGGCAGCCGGCAGCACCGACCTACATTGCTTCCATATCGGACACCGATGGAAACCAGGGCATAGGCCTGACGTTGAGGAACGCCCCAAGCGAGGGCAGGATACGTGTCTTCGTCACGCTTTCAGCCACGTCTCAGTGGCAGTTAAACACAGATGCTGCCGTATTCCCCAATGGTGCTACCAGCTGGACGCATCTGGCAGTAGTGCAAGATGGCGTTAGCCCCATGCTGTACGTCGATGGAGTTGCACCAGCGCAGACAGTTACCCAGGTGGTCGATGGGGGGGCATGGATAGCGAGCATTGCCGCACTTGATAATGCCCGCATCGGATGTCTTAACGTGAACAGTGGCGGCAACACCTACTTCTTCGACGGCGACATCGCCGACACCCGCCTATACTCCCGCGCCCTATCCGCCGCCGAGATCGCCACCCTGGCAGACGAGCACCCGCTCCAGTCCGCTTTCTCATCTGCCTACACCATCAACTCAGTAGGCCAGACGGACATGGCCATGGTGTTCGACGGGACGGACTACTGCGTCATTGACAGCGTGCTGTCTGAAGTCAGATCGGACACGCAGGGCTCGTGGAGCCTGTGGATCAAGCCTGACGACGGATGGCCGGCGGCAAGCCAATATCCCATCAGCTTTGGTGATGCCAGCGCCAACGAAGACATCGCCATCTTCTTGACTACAGCCGGTAAGCTGACGGCGCTAGCTGCCGATGCGGGCGTCTCGCAGTGGGCTCTGACGACGAACGCTGCTGTCTTCGACAACGACGCGGCTGGCAGCGTCTGGAAGCATGTAGTCCTGGTGCAGAACGGCACGTCTCCCGTGCTCTATGTGGACTCCGTGGCCGTGGCGCAGACGTTCGGCACCTTCCTGGACAAGACGGACTGGTTCGCTACCCTGACGGGCTTGGACAAGGGTAGGATAGGCGACATCAGGTTCAACAGTGCCGCAGAAGCATCCTTCTTCTCCGGTGACATAGCCGATGTGCGGATCTACTCCAAGGCGCTCACGCAGGCCGACGTAGGCAGGCTCTACAAGTCGGCCTGGCACGGCAACCAGCTGGAGTTCGCCCGCGACGTGACAGTCCTGTCGGCTGACGGCGGCACCAACCTGCTCCATGGCGTCGTAGACGAGACGTACATCCTGGACAAGCAGCAGGACGACGACGTGGAGTGGTACATCGACGCCCGAGAGAGTGAGCTGGCAGGCAACGCCGCGGACACGGCCATCGTCTGGGTGAACGGCATCAAGCAGGACTCGACGAGAGCGATGGGCTTCGTCACCGTTCCTTTGGCAGGTGGCGTGACGGACAACGAGTTCATGGGCCTGGAACAGGCATGGCTTGACTCGGAGATGACGCAGATCATCGTCGGCTTCCCAACGGGCTACCGCTCAACCCTGCTCGACTCCATACCCGCCGGGCAGATCTGGAACCCTGTCGCTCACCACTACACCGACAAGAGAGAGTGGGAGTACATCGAGTCCGTCACCTTCACTCAACCGCTGACTACCACGGGTGAGATCACCTGGGAAGTGCGGATGTACCCCGATCTCGACGACGCACGAGCTCCCACAAACGGTTACATCGTCCTGTGCAAGGAGATCACGCGCGTGAGAGCGACGGACACCCAAAGCGGCGTCACCCGGTACATCAACAAGTCCCTGGGTGCCTACTCCTACCTGAGCGTCTGGGCCAAGGGATCAGTCAACGATCTCACGGGCTCCGTCATCATCAGGGGAAAGAGACAACGGTAATGGCCAACATCCTTCATCTGCCCAGGCACTACAAGGTGCCCAGCCTTCCAGACAACTTCGACGACGGCAACTGGGACGAGCTGCCGGAAGTGTCGGACGAGTTCGCTCCTGCCTTGATGATCGTGCTCGAGCAGTACGACATCGACATGGATCCGACTCTACCCAAAGACAAGGACATGGCCAACCGGGACATCGGTGTTCTGTCCGCGTCCTGGGGCATCTCGGGAAACAGTCCCATAAGGTGGCACATCCATCTCAACTGGCAGGTGAAGTGGGCCCGCAATTTGCCGCCGCACCACATGATGGTGGAGTACGACGGCCAGGAAGTGGGCTGTCTCAGTCCCTTCATGTTCATGCGCTGTTGCTCCTTCTGCGGCCTGGGCACCCCTATCGTCAACGGCGAGTACAGCGACGACGGCTACTACCGTCCCAAGCTGAGAGCGCCCAATGGCGCCAGGATACCATGGGTTCTACCGGGCCATCCCTGTCCCAAGTGCGGGCAGTATGACTGGTGGGGCAGCGATCCAGGCGAAGGCAAGATACAGACGAGCGTTGCCCGACGGGAAGACTTCCAACGTTCCGCCGGTGAGCACTTCGAGCGGCTGACTGGCCAAGAAGGATCGGCTGACAAGTTCTCCGTCATCCATGGAGACGGACAGCAGCAGCGTTTCATCACAGCGTAGAGCAACCATACAGCACCACCCATACCCGGGGACGGCAATTCTCGCCATCTCCGGTTTTTTGTACCCGACGCCAGCGCCAGACGACGGGTGACATTCACAGCGACCACTACAGGGCATGTCTTCGGACCACTACCTGGCATGTCGCAGAAGGAGACAGACATCATGCTCATGTCGAACACCAGAGCCGACGCGCAGGATCGCGACGAAGACGGTGGGGAGACCACTGACAGTGATGTAGTTGTCATCGACGGCGAGCAGCATCCGCGCGATGAAGTAGCATTCTACCTGGAGAACGGCCCGAAGTGGAGAGCCAAGATGACGCAGCAGGAGCAGGCTCTGTCCGAGAAGGAGAGAGCCATAGCGGAGCGTGAAGCGCGCGCCGCGGCCCGTGAAGCGGCCATCGAGGAGCTGAAGGCCCAACCCGTAAAGAGGGAGCCGGAGGGGAAGGTGGAACAGAAGGTGGAGACAGACGAGTTGCTTGAACCGGACTTCAGTGATCTGCCCAACCAGCTGGACGATCCAGCGGCCTACAACCAGGCGTTGGCTCGCAAGTTCCAGCAGTCGCAGAAGCAGCTGGCGGACAACCTGCGCAAGCAGGCGCAGAGAGATCTGGAGGCGGAGCGGCAGCGCACGTCTGAGCGGGTGAAGCAGGTAGAAGAGAGTGGCAAGACGAACGTCGCGCGGCAGCGCGTGCTCGATACGAACCGCAGGTTGGTTGACGAGTACTACGCCGCCCATCCGGAGATCACCGCGCCGGAGAAGAGTTCCATCGAGCGCAAGCTCAACTCGAGCCTGCGTGACGTGGACTACGGCCAGCAAGATCCGTCTGGAGCCTTCAGGTACAATACTGCCGCTGTCGAAGCCGCTGATCGTCTCGTGCGCAGCAAGCACTACGAGCAGCTGGCCAAGGATCAGGGCTATGAGGAAGGGCTCACACAGCGGGAGAAGGCCGGTAGGGCGTCACGAGTCAACGGCCGTAGTTCGGGCCGAGCACCCGGTAAAAACGCCAGTCCAGAAGAGATCTGGACAGCATCCAACAAATTCGCTCCCGATAGCCGACAACACCGAGAGTTCTTTGATGCTCTCAGTGATGCGCAGATCGACGCGTACATGGCGTACGTGAACGAGAACGCGGAAGAGCTCGGGGGCTAGCACCAGCGGAGATACACCCATGACTGCTTTTGTCACTGGGACCGCTTCCGGTAACGTGCTTACACTGCAAGCCTGGTCGACGAAGTTCCACCGTCAGTCTGACAGCGAGAACTTCTTCGAAGGCGCTGGCTTGCGGGCAATGGATCCCGGAAACGAGAGTCCCAACGAGCGGCGCCCGTCGGCGCCCATCATAGTGCAGGAAGCGCTCAACGCCGGCCGAGCACAGAAGGTGAACGTCGGCCTGCGCATGAATCTCACCGAAAACCACGCGAGCACCGACGTGCGCGTGACTGCCGCGGGTGCGGACGGCCTGTCCGACTACACCTTCGGCACTACGTCAATGATCGACAACGAAGAGGTGATGACGCTCAACAGCTTCACCTGCCACGTTGAGCAGATGAAGCACTCGACGGCGTTCCTGACTCCTGAGATCCAGGATCTGCGGACGTCGCTGAGGATGACGAACCAGGCGGCTGAAGCGCTGATGGACTGGTTCACGGTGGAGAAGGAAGAGTCCACCCTGGATGCTCTCTACCACTGCTTCTCCGCCCATGTCATCGGTTCGTCTCTCGGCACCGCTGCTGATCCGCAGACGGCCAACCAGATCTTCGGTGGCCGCGTGGCGTCTCTGGCGGCGCTGGAGGGCTCGAACAGGCTGACGGCGGCAGAGCTGCGCCGTCTCATCACCTACGCCATCACGCAGAACATCAACCCGATCAAGGCGTCGGGCGGCTGCAAGGGCTTCGTGCTCCTGGTGCATCCCTTCTGCTTCCAGGATCTGTGGGATGACGAGGAGTTCCGCAACTACCACGCCCAGGGCGACGTCAGGGGCACGGGCAACAAGGCCTTCGACTACGCCGATCACGAGTTCCACGGCATCTACCTGAAGAAGTATTCCCGCATCCGCAAGCCCGTCTCGGGCGCCAACGCGGCCAACGTGCGGCGATGCGTCCTTCTGGGTGCTGATGCTGTGGCTGAGGGCGTGACGCAGCGTCCGCGACTCGTCCGCCGCAAGGAGGACAAGTACGAGGACGTCTTCGGGCTGGCTGTCAAGGGCATCAACGGGCACGCTCGTGCCGACTGGGCCCCGATCAGCGGCACAACCTTCAACCAGTCTTCGGCCGTGTGCAGCTACTACACGTCTGATGCAGCCTAAGAGGAGAATGACATGAAACGCACACTGTTCTCTCTGTGGCTGGTTGTCCTGACGTTCGCAGTTGTGTCTGCCGGCAACCTGACGGGTACGTCCTTCAAGCAGCACAAGGGCACCGTCCTGACTGACTCGATGCAGTGGAAGGCGTCCGGGACTATCCTGGGATCCTATGTCTACGTAGACACGATCATCGGTTCCACGATGAACGACACCACAATATCATACGAGGTGTCGGGAGCGTCGTACATCGCCATCCAGGTGCGCTCTGCGGCCGTCAACGACGACGCGGACTACACCATCACGCCGCAGGTGTCGCTGGACAATGGAACCAACTGGGTGTCGCTCGCCACCACCTTCTCGGTGGATAATACCGCCGGATCGGAGGTGGGTGGCGCGGACGCAACGGCCACCAACGACGTCTTCATCGTGATGAAGTACCCTCTGATGAGCGACAGTCTGGCCGTCGCCGGTGGGGCTATTGTTGCTGGAACCACCAACAACCAGCAGCGGTATCATCTCACCAACGGCGACAACCTGATCATGGGTGCGGCCAGGTTTCTGCGGCTCCAGCTCGACTCTGACGGGGCAGCGGCCACTGATACGATCCACATCAGCGCTGTCATCTCCAGAGTCTACGAGTAGTTCACCTGGGGGGCGGGGCTCATCCCGCCCCCCTTCACAACTGGAGTGGATATGTACCTGATCGAGTACAACCTGAAGCCTGAAGATCCCGGCTACGGCAAGGGAGCCGTCGATCTGGGCTCGGCAGGCAGGTATGAGTGCCCGGCCAACCCGAAGTACGGCGGCCGGCGGATAGTCGAGTGCCCGGACGAGGACGTGCAGAAGCGCTTTCTCGCGCGCAACCCCTTCGGCCAGCGCATCTTCGTCATTCCTACCGATCTGCTGGCGGACGACATGCGGCAGAAGATCCGCGAAGTGGTTCTTGAGGTGCTGGAAGAGCAGAAGGTGTACCGGCGCCGCGCCAAGAGCAAAGACGAGACTGGAGACGCCGAATGACACTGCTGGAGATCATGGATCCCGTGTCGCGCCGCTCCCATCTGGGCATTGATGACGAGAACAGCGACGACTATGCTGACGTACTGGCCGCGGTGCGGCTCGCGGTTCGTTATCTCCAGCGTGTCAACGACTGGGACTGCCACAAGGATGACTGGTCCCTGACGGCTTCCACTTCTCCCGCACTCACAGCCGGGACGTACAAGTACGACATGCGGACGCTCAAGACGGACTTCCGCAAGCTCCAGGCGGGCGCCGTCTATTGGGGCGACAACTCCAGCCGCATGGAGTTCCACGAGCAGGTGGAAGAGATCGACAGGGTGATGGGCCCGCAGTGGAAGCGCACGTCAGCGAACAACGGCAACCCCGTCCTGGCCGCGATGATGGGCCAGCAGCTCATCCTGGCTCCTAAGCCCAGCCAGGCGTGGATCACCGCCAACGCGGAGATCTACGGCTACTACTACAAGGCTGAGTCGCTGACTACCGTCGGTGCCACCCTGCTCTTCTACGAAGACTTCTTCGAGCCGTTGACGGAGATCTCGCTGATCTACCTGCTGCAGCAAGAGGACGACGCTGACTTCCGCTCTCTCCTTCAACACTGGGAGCAGTCGCGGCTGCAGGAGGTGCGTGGGTATGATCCGTCGCCGCAGAGCACGCAGCAGGTGGCAGTCCCACCGTGGGCAGCGAGGGAGTGGTAGGATGCCCAAGAGACGCATACCCTACCGCTTGGCTGACTTCAGCGGCGAGAACAACCAGGACTCGCCGGCCGATCAAAGACTGTTCGGTAGACGTGGTAGCTATGGACGTCACCTGGCTCGCCTGCGTGGGTATCATCTCATCGGCCATGGTAGGGCTCTCTCGCGACGTGGTTACAAGAAGTTCATCGCCACTCAGATCAACGACGCAGCTACCGTTACCGGGCTGCACATGTACGAGTTCCAAGGGACGCGGCATCTCATCGGCGTCAGCGGCGGGAAAGTCAAGACGACGCAGGGCTCTACATGGACGGACGTGACGGGCGCGGCGACGGTGAGCAGCACCGCGCTGATGCGCTTCTGCAACTTCATCGACGGGACGTCGGAGTACGTCCTGGGCTCGGATGGAGTGAACCCGGTGTGGGCGTGGAAGCCCGGTGGGAACATCGTCGTCCAGAACGGCACGTCATGGCCCACCTACGCCACGGACATCGCCACCTTCCATGGCTACCAGTTCGTCTTTGGACTCTCTGACGGTGCTGGGAAGCTCGAGCATGGCGACTACGGCACACTGACGTTCAGCGGCGACAACGTCATCGAGCTGACGCAGGACTCTGCTGCCATCGCTTTGACGCGACACACCAGTGAGTCCCTTCTCGCCTTCTCTGAGAGAGAGCTGCATCAAATACTCTTCAACCCCAACGAGGGGCCAGACTTCTACTCGAAGGCAGTAGACACGTCCGCCGATCAGAGCTGCATCTCGCGCACGTCCGTGGCCAGTGGTGGCGGCTACACCTATTGGGTGAGCCCCAGGGGGCCCATGAGATGGCGATCAGGCAAACCGGAGTTCATCGGTGACGCGATAGAAGACTACTGGAGACTGCTGACGAACACCCAGAACCCGTACATCAACACTGTGGTTCGTGGCTCGCCGTGGAACGAAGTCATCTTCCTGGTGTCCGAAGGCGGATCAGTCAACAACGCCGTCCTGGTGTGGAACACCCGTCTGGAAGCCTGGAGCATCTTTCCCAAGTCATCCGTCACTGGCAAGCTGTCCTTTGCCTGCGGGACGAACTGGCGCGACAGCAGCCTCTTGGAGCGGACGCTACTTGGTGGGTACGACGGGTATGTCTACGAGGCCTTTGGCACGGCTGACACCAACTCTGGACTGGACGACGATGGCGCTCCCATAGAGACGGAGTTCAGGCATGGATACCTTGACTTCGACTACCCTGGCGTTACGGCTGTCAGGAACCTGTACGTAGAGGGAGAGATCGACGAAGACAAGGTGTTCGACGTGCAGTTTGAGACGGGCGGCGCTTCTCCCAGCAAGACGGTTCAGATCACCTTCGCCCCGGGCGGACACCTTCTTGGTGACTTCATGCTTGATGTGGACTACCTGTCCGATCCGACGTTTGTGACGGCCAAGTGCAAGGTTGATCGCTCTGGGAGACTCTTGCAGGCGCGCATCTTGCGATCCAACATGGACAACCCGCACATCTTCACCGGGCTGAACTACACCGTGCTCCATCAAGGGATGAGAATGCAATGACGAGCGAGACGAACGCGCCGCCCGTAGTTATAGGTGGAAACGACGAAGACATCGATCCGCTGACAGGTTTGCCCAGGGTGACGACGACAGGCACACCGCCTGCCGATCCCAACACTCCTGCCGGTATAGCCTGGGCCAACAGCCAACTTGGACAGCTGGGAGCGCCTATGTCTGATGCGGATAGGGATAGGCTCTTTCAGTATCGCGCCAAGCCATTCCTGGATGCTTCTACCAGCGCGCAGAACGTCCTGAACAAGCAGATGGAGAACGCCGGGCTCAGGTACTCCAGCGACAGGTACACGGGCATCAACAAGATCGTCGGTGACACCTGGACACAGGTGGGCGAGTCTGTCATGGTTCCGCAGATAGAAGCGGAGTCTGCCAACCGGAGAGCGGACATCGCTACGGCCGCCAACGTGGGTGTCGCTGAAGGCAACCTACGGGTGGCTCAGCGCGGAGCCACGACGGCAGAAGCCAGGCTGTTATTGGATGAGACAAATGCCGCCCTGTCCAGGGCACTGGCATCTGGTGAAGCAACAGGCACCTTCGTTGATCCCGTAACAGGCGAGTCCTACGAGACTCTCGCATCCAAGGCGCAGACGTTTGAGCAGGACATGCAGGATAGGCAGCAGAGTGTCGTCGAGATGAACGCTGCCATAGAGAGAGCCGCGGCTGCCGGAGAGCAGACAGGTGTCTACGTCGATCCCGTCACCGGAGTCTCCACGGAGACGCTCCAGGCCAAGCGGGACGCCTTGAACGTCATGGTGCAGACGGCCATACAGACGGGCTGGTGGGATACGGAAGCCACGGTGACTCTGGCTTGGCTGATGAAAGAACTGGGCATAGATCCGTCCAAGTATATCAGGGGTGTTGATGATGGCGGCAGTGATACGGATGAGCCCGCTCCAGATCCCGACACGGCCATTTCTGGCCTCACCGACGCGCAACTGCGCTTCATGCGCGACGGCGCCAGGGTGGAGTTTTCCAGCGTCACCGGGCTGCCTGACTCGTTCGCCGCCACCATGCTGGATCAGATGGGAGACGACACATTCACCGGCTTCACCAACGCCATCAAGGCCGGGCAAGTCAACACCGTGGGTGCGTTGATGGAGTGGTTGGACAAGTCAGACGACAAGTTCAGCGCCATGTTCTCTATCGCTGACTTTCTCACGGTGGGCAACATAGTGGCTGGCGATCCCAATGCAACCACGATCATCTGGAGCGGCGTCGAGCCTGTCCCGCCAGGCGGTTTTTAACCCAGTGATACCAAGGATGATGACATGACAGTTATTGGTGCGCCGCCCGCAGGCCCGCAGATCACCGATCAGGACGCCTTCGACGAAGCCGTCCGCAAGATCAAGGAGAAGTTCGGCACGGAGTACAACTACACCATCTCGCACGAAGATGCCGTCAACGCCGCCATGGGCAAGCCCACCAAGGTGAAGGTGCGTACGCCCACCCTTGCGAGAACGTCAGAGATCGCCAAGCTGACGGGCATGTGGGGCGAAGGGCCGGACGCCAAGCCCACCGTCGACTATCTCAATACCCAGGCCAACCAGACTGGTATGTGGGGCATGGGCGACGCCGCTGTTCCCACGCTCAAGAAGACAGGCCAGGAGTTCGACCAGGGCATCACCTACGGCGAAGCGATGGGCTTCAACACCGTCGATCTCATCACGGCTACTGGACTCATTGGCGACTTCGATCCGCCGACGAACGCTGCTACGAGAAAAGCGTTGATGGGTACGCTACGGCGCAAGTACGAAGAAGTCTACCACAACACCCCTACGGACATGCAGCTCAACACCCTGATCGACGTGGGCGAGCTGAAGAATGTCCGCATGACTACCCTTGCGGGTGCGGAGCTGGAGTCTGACATCGCCGCTGGAACAGGCACCGTCCGCGGACAACTCACCATAGCCGGCCGGCAGATGGATCTGACGGAGACGATGTCCGCCCTGGATGCTGCCATTGCCGAAGCTGGCTTGACGGGCACCTACACCAGCCCGGACGGGACGATCTCGAGTGTCGAGACGCTGGCGTCCAAGAAGCTCCAGCTGGAGACGGCGCAGGTGTCCGGGTATCTCAACACCGGAGAACCCGTCCTGCAACTGATCCTGGCAGAGATGGACATAGACGCCCAGGAGCGCATCGTCTTCGGCTACGACACGTACGACAAGTACGGCAACCTTACCCACACCTACGGCACCAACGAGATCCAGCTTGTTGCTCAACGGCGTGACGTCGAGTGGCAGAAGATGAAGACGGCCGGGTTCGAGTACATAGATCCCATCACGGGTGACTCTGTCCATGTCATGGGCTCGCAGGAACTGCTCGATCACCAGTGGACGCAGGAAGAGATGACGCGCACTGGGTACAACGAGCTCCAGCGAGACCTCGATGGCAACGTCATGTACGGCCCTGGTGGACAGCCGCTGATGCGCCACACCATGGGCACGCAAGAGATGGACATGTACCAGGTCAACCTATCTGCCCGGCTGCAGAACAAGGGCATGGACGCAGAAGACGCCCGGTACTACGCGGGGTTGGACTGGCAGGAGAAGCAGGCATCTGGGTTCTTCGTCATCAAGAAGAAAGCCGACGGGACGCCCATGCTGGGCCCGGATGGCAAGCCGCAGCAGCAGTACGTCAGGGGTACGTCTGGTGAGAACGATCAGGACAGAGCTTTGCAGCGGTGGATCATCTCGACGGGCAGAACCCACGAAGAGGCAATGACGATCCTGCGCGGTGTCCAGGACATGGAGCATCTCAACGGCTGGGACATCTACAACAAGGACACCGGCAAGATCGAGCATGTCATGGGAACGGCTGAGTGGGAGCAGCATCTGGCCGACAGGGATCAGGTGTACCAGAACACCCTGCTGCATGGCGGTTTCGTGACCGTTCAGGCGGAAGATGGGACTACCTACACCCGGGAGATTGAAGGCTCCACCAGTATGGCGGAGAAGCAACTGCTGAGAGCGGACACGCTAGTGCGAGACGGTTGGGACAGGGAAGATGCAGCAGCACAGGCAGCGTGGGAGCGCGAGCAGAAGGAGATTTTTGGTTACTGGACGTACAAGGACGGCGGCCACGAGCTTGAGTGGGTGCCTGGAACGTTTGAGACGGAGCACGATCTCCAGATCGACACCCTGGAGAAGCAAGATGGCATGGTGCGGTACCGGGAGATGCTGGCACATGTCCGTTCCACCTTCATGCTCGCTGCGCAGACGCAGGACGAGATGGAGTTGGCCGACGCCCAGCGCGCCTGGTCCACTATAGAGAATACGGCCAACCGCACCCATGCAGAGCGGATGCAGGAGTTGGATGCCGACTCGAGAATAGACTTCATGGAATGGCAGATGGAGTACGAGCGCACCAACATGCTTCTCGAGGCTGTGTCGGGTGGCGCGTTTGAGGGTGGGCTTTGGTTACTTGAAAGGATCTTCGGCGGCGGATCCGACGATAACCCATTGCCTGACTTCACCGATCCTGTTGCTGTGCTCGCCTGGATGAGCAAGGAGGGTGCATCTCCGGCCACCATCCTGTCCTTCGATCAGTATGCCAAGGCGCACCCGGAGCTATTCACCGGCGTAACTCCCACTGCGGATACCGGCTTCACCGTCTTGGGTGACGACGGGAAGGAGATCGGCACCTTCACATCAAAGGCCGGCGCGGATGCCTTTATCGCCGCCAACCCAGGCTCCACACTGAAAGGCGCGGTAGTGACTCCCACGGCACTGCCATTCGCCGTACTGGACGCAGATGGAGAAGTGCTCCAGACGTTTGAGACGCAGGCAGAAGCAGACGCCTACGCAGCGACGCATGACAACACCACCGTGCAGGACAACTCTGATGTCGCTGATGTCATCCCGGAAGGTGTGAGTCCGGATGAGATCGACATAGAATGGAGCAAACTAGGGAAGGGCGCTCTCATTGGGCTGATGACGGGCTTGGCGTCTGGTGCATTGAGCAATACTGACGCCTTCAAGCTGTGGGCGGCAGAGAACTCGGAACTCGCCAACGCCATGGACATGGTGTCCTGGGGCGCGGCCATCAAAAAAGGGTACGACAAGTACGGAGTTCCCGGCGCCTTCGGAGCCGCAGTTGCCCATCTCGCCGTCCTGGCCATTATGGCTGATCACGACAGAAGCACTGTCGGCGCCTATGTGCCAGAGCAGATCACCAACTTCACCACGATCACCGACAGCGACGGGAAGCAGATACCCAACGTCCGTGGCGTCTTCGTCAACTTCGTGACGGGTGAAGTCAAGATAGAGAACCAGCTCGGCGGGATAGCGGCAACCATCCCGATGGAAGAGTTCTTCACTCAGCAGGGCATGGGCATCATGCCCATCAAGGACACCAGCCTTGCCACGGATGCACCGGAGAACGCCACCCACTTCATCGTCAAGGTGAACCCGGACGGCGGAACGACGCAGATGTACGTGGACAAGAACGGCGAGATACTGTCCACGGAGACGACGGAAGGAGTCGTCACGCCGGTAGCAGAAGGATGGATGGGCGAGCTTGATGCTTCTCTCGAAGCGGCTGAAGTAGATCGCAACTGGCTCTACAGCATCACCGCCAATGCGTCTGACGCGCTGGACACCCTGAAGGAGACGCCGCTTGACGACGGACTGATACAGCTGTGGAAGGATCTGCCCAAGTCGCAGCGCGGCGCTACCGATACCGCCAAGGACAAGTACACTCCCAACGAGCAGCGCGCCATCCTGGGCGATCTCAATGTCGTCTTCAGGACGCAGGATCCTACATCCTACGCGGCGGCCAAGGACAACTACCAGGCCGAAGAGATCGTCAAGTCCACAGGGGTTAGCCGGGAAGATCTGGATCGTATCACTGGAGTGCTCGCACCAGCCAGTCGGGCGACACTGCTGGGCAAGCTGTCCAGGCCTGGGTATCAGTTTACAGAGGACGACATCAACGAGATATTCAAGGATGAGGATGGCAACATCGCGCAGATCGGCGGCACGACGGGATACCTGCTCTTCTGGGACACCTTCGTGACGTCAGGGCCGGTGAAAGTGAAGAGCAATGTCACGCGGGACGAACTGGGCGCATAGCGGGAGATCCTGATGAATGCATGGGCTTCGATAGCTGGCCGTATGGCCGGGCACCTGGGAGACAAGCTGAGAGAAGAGCGCCAGCTGCGCGGCAAGACTAGAGCGGCTCAAGGCATGGAGCGCTACCAGTCCGGGCTCAGGATGGGCGAGCTGACGCTGAAGCAGTACATGGAAGAGAACTCGCCCGAGTACAAGGCCAGGATGGATCTTCTCGGCTCGCAGAAGGGAGCGGCTGACGCGGCAACAGCTCACACCACGGCGCAGACTGAGGCCCTGGGTGCTCCCCTGGATCCCAACTCGGTGGAAGCACGGAATGCTGCTGCTCGTGAGCAAGAAGCTAGCACAAGACAGCAGATCGCCGACTACAACCAGACTCAGACTACGGCGTCCCAGGTGCAAGATACTGAAGCCAAGAGCCTGGCGGAGAAGATCGCGGCAGATGATGCACAGTTCAGCCGGTTCGTGCGAGACAACCCCCGCGCCGATCCAGAGCAGATCTACAACTACGGAGCATATGAACTCCGACTGGACGAAGAGACGCATCCACTATGGAAGCAGTGGCTCAACAGGCAGTACAAGCAGGCGCAGTCGGCCAGATCGAAGCAGGGTGGTGATTCAGGCTTCGGCGCACCCATCGGCGCTCCGCAGGGTGCTCAGGGCGCTCCGCCCAGAGTGTCTCCGCTGGTTGATGTGTCTCCTATCCCTAACAGCATCGGCGCTCCCATGCCACAGACGCCCGGCCAGTCGGCGCGCGCGGCGGGGGCAGCTCAGGCTGCGCCGCAGGCCATAGGGCAGGATCCCAGACTGCAACGCATCGTCGCGGCTCTCCAGGCACAAGGAAAGACGCCGGCCCAGATAGACTCCATACTGGCTCAGTATAGGCGCTGATGACTCAACTCCGCAGTTCTCTCTACGATCTAGATGCACTGGAGCGAGACTTCGCAAGTCTTCTCGCGCCACCTGCTCCAGGTGGATCCACGTACGATCTGGACGCGCTGGAGAGAGACTTTGCTGACATCCTTCAGCCGCCCGACTTTGGCATCTCCACCCGGGCGCCCGACGAGCCTGGATATGCCGGCTTCCAGGGATCTCCCGTTCGCCCTGAAGCACCGCAGGAACCTGGCTTCGTCTCGCGCTACGCCGAGTCCATGCGCCAGGAAGGCAAGCCGCCGTCCTACCCGGTGCATGGAGAGAAGCGCAAGCGCACCAAGCTGTCGGAGCCAGAAGAGACGGCCTTTGAGCAGTGGTACCAGAGCTACGCCACCGCCAATGAACTGGATCCCAATCCGGACAACCCGCTGCACAAGTACGACTATCGCGGCGCCTGGAAGGCCATGCAGTCCGATCCTGAAAAATACGGCCCGGCGATAGGCGAAGATGGCTACTCTCACCTGCCGTCTCTGTTCAAGGACTTCGATCATCCCAATCGCTTTGTCGACGGCGACGATACGAAGAAGGAAGATGGCGAGCCTGGGTTTGCTGCTCGATATGGTGAAGCCATGCGCCAGGAAGGTGTCCCGGAGTCCAGTCCAAGGCTGGACAGGCCCGGTGGACTATGGCGCGGTTTCGTCTCGGGCATGGCGGAGCAGAACCCACAGGCATTCGGCCAAGCGTCGGAAGCCATAGGGCTTGTCACCAACTCGGATCTGCTTGGGCGCGTCGGCAAGAAGCTCCAGAGCTTTGAGGTAGGGGCTGACTACAAGACGAAGAACCTGCGCTACGACGAAGTCCAGACGCTCAGTGATGCTCTCACCTTTCTGGAAGAGTCACTTGGACAAGGTGTGGCGTCGTCCGTCCCGTCGATGGCGGGCCGCACGGCCGCCGCGGCGGCCATGAGCCCGCTTGGCCCTGGTGGCGTTGCCGCTGGTGCCCTTACTGGATCGTTCATTCCTGCCTACCTACTCAACCTGGGAGATCTGTACCAGTCGCTCAAAGAAGAAGGCGTTGAGCCGGATAGGGCGGCGCGCATAGCCATGCCAGGTGCTGTGGCATTGGGTGCGCTGGATGTGGCTGGACTGGAGAATATCACCAGGGCCTTCACTGGAGCCGCGCGCAAGAAGGCCATCCAGAGCATGGCCAAGCGGATAGCTGTGGCCGGACTGAAGGGCGGCGGTGGCGAGACTGCGACAGAAGGAGCACAGCAGGCGATACAAGAGAGCATTCTCGAAGTCGCCGGCACGCAAGATGTGAGCACTGGAGAGCGAGTCAACCGCGTCATTGATGCAGCGTTCAAGGGCGGTATCACTGGCTTCTTCATGTCTGCGCCCGGTGGCGTATCAAGGCAGCGCCAGGCCGTCTCGCCGGAGACCGCCCCTGAGCCAGCCGATCTCCCAGTCCCTGGTATGGAAGGCCAGCCCGTCGCTCCTGCGCCTGAAGCCATGCCAGAGGGTGAACAGGCGCCCGTAGAGCCCGAAGCCCGTCCTGAGCCGTCTCCGGCCGCTACAGAGAGTCCTGTGGCGTTGATGAGCGGAGCGCAGCGCGTAGAGCTCCAGGGCAAGGTGACGGCAGCCGGCCACAAGTTCACCACCTGGCTCAGGGACAACTACCCTGACACGTCGCTCACCCGGATGACGGTGGCCGACTACGAGAACGCGCTGGCCTTGCTGGAGACTGCGCAAGTCGAGCAACCTGTCACGCCAGCAGTTCCAGAGCCGGCTACCACCAGCCCGCAAGCCGCTGCTCAACCGGCAGAACCGGCAGAACCGGCAGAAGTGCGGATGCAGCGCAACCCGTGGGAGTACACCCAGGACGAAGTAGACACAGAGATCGGGAACTCCAAGACTCGCAACCACTCGGACATGGTTGCCGCGTTCGGATCTGAGCAGGTGGCAAAGCGAGTAGAGGGCCTGTTTAGGCAGCGAGACAGCGTCAGTGATCCGGCGGCGGCAGATAGGGCGGCTGCTGAAATTGATCGACTGGACGCCAAGCTCACACCGCGGCAGCGAATGCTCGTCTACGGCTCTAATGAAGATCCCAGACTTGAGCCAGAGCAGCTGACTGAACTCAAGACGGCGCTGTCCACGTCGTCCATTGACGCTGCGGATATAGAAAGCAGGAGCCTGCTCTACACCATCCTGGGCAAGTATCTCCCAAAGGTCAAGCCAGAGTCTGTATCAGAGTTGCAGGATCTGCCAGAGAACCAGATCTCCAAGCGCTTCGATGAGCTCGTCGCCGCGATCAACGTCCGCGAAGCGATCTCTGCGCTCCAGCGCGGTGGAGTCGCCACCGGTGACATCCTGCGGAACACGGCAAGGCAGCTGAACCAGAAGGGACTGGAAGAAGCTGATGTCCGCTTCCTGCTTCAGCCGTGGATCGACGCCGCCGGCGCATCGCAGACACCAGCCTACACCGTCACCGGCAAGCGTCTCGAGCTGAAGTTCCCAGACGACACGCGCGGCCCGACTGAGATCGCCAAAGAGATCGCCAGCCAGGGCGGATGGCGCTTTGACGAGAAGAACAAGCGGGTGTGGTACGCCACCGCTTCTCCTGCGCATGTGGAGCTGGCGAAGCGGCTGACGCAAGGTGAGACGGCAGAAGTCCCGGCGCGGGGACCAGTGCAGGTGGAGCCTGTGGAAGTGGAGTCGGCAGAGCCCGTGGCTGCTGCACCTGAAGTCGTTCCAGCCAAGCAGGCAACCCAGGAGGCGCCCAGTGCAGTACAACCCGCCAGCGAGGATGTGCCCACACCTACTGTTGAAGCTCAGCCAGCCAGACAGAGAGAAGCTCTTACGCCTGAGAGAGCACGCGAGGTTACATCACGTCTTGTTGCACGTGATAAGCAAGCTGGCTTCGACTACGAGGCCGAGCCCGTAGATATCACCACGGCGGATGCCAGGCTGGCCAAGGCCGTACCAGAGGCCTGGGGGCATGACGTGGTGTTCGTCAAGCCTACTACAGACAAACCGCTGCCGTGGAACGGTGTGTATTACGAGGGCACAATCTTCGTCGCGGCTGACGCTGACAACCTGCTGTCTGCCACTGCATACCACGAGATGTGGCATGGGCTCAGAGAGAATGCTCCAGAGCTTGCCGCGAAGGTAGACAGGGCCCTACTGGAGGCCGATCCAGAGGCTGCCTCTACCTACAAAACGCTCCTTGAGAAGAGGATCGGTGGGCCTGTTCCGGTGAAGATGAGCGAGGCCGACTACGTTGATGAGTTCGGCGCTGACATCCTATCCGAGCAGATGGGCAACCCTGAGTTCTTGAAGGCCCTGAACAAGCAGGATCCAACCATCCTGGGTAAGATACATGCCTGGGTAGTCAAGACGATCAAGCGCCTACAGGGCAAGATCAACCCCGCCTACTCTGTTGAGCCGGCGGTGAAGAACCTGGAGAAGATACGGGAAACGCTGCTGGGGGTGATGAAGGAGTATGGGGCGAGTGTCGCGGCAGACGAAGCGGTTCCGGCCTTAAGTGCGGCAGATGCCGCTGCGGCGAACCCTGTAACTGCCACTACCCGCCCCACAGAGAAAACTACTCTCGACGCTCCCGAAAGTCAAGCGGACGCCCCGAGATACTCCATCGGCACGGGGACAGTGGCCTACGCCAAGAAGTACATGGGCGGGCTGACGGATGGGATGGACACCATCGTACAGGTGATGAAGCCTGCCCGGCGGATCTCGAAGGAATGGCGGCAGTGGCTCAAGAACCGCCCGGCCGGATCGCGCTCCAAGGGCGTGGAGACGATGGATATCTATCTCAAGGAGAACCCATCGGCCAAGGCCGAGCTCGCCAAGCTGGCGCAGGAGTTGGGCGTCTCCATCTTCAACGCCAATGGGAAGCTGAGCGTCACCGAGATCGAACTGCGGGAGAGAATGGACGGCAACCGCGCCCGGTGGATTGCCGTGGCTGCCGATCCCATCCTGTCGCAGATGGAGACGGGCAATGACTACCTGAAGAAGAAGAAGCGCACCAGGAGGGAACTGGAGATGACTGCCATGGCGCTGGGAGTCACCCCGGGGAAGATGAAGAAGTCTCTCCTGATAGACGCCATAGGCAAGGCCAGGGATACCCGCATCAGGGACGGCCTGCGGCAGATGGCCATCGACGCCACGGGTAGTCTGCCTGATGACATCGCCAAGATCGGAAACATAAGGGATCTGTCGGGTGCCGTGGGCAACCTGCTGCACATCAAAGAGCCCATGTTCCCGAGCCTGATGCGTTCGTTTGAGTCCATCCTTGTTGATCGCATGGGGCCCGCCGAGCGCGAAGCCATGCGGAAGGAGTGGTACAACACCGTCCGTCATGCGTGGGAGAACAACAGGCTTGAAGCGAAGAACGTCCTGTTTCTCGACTATGAGCCAAAACCGACGAAGGAACCACGCACACCAGCGGAATACGCCCAGGCGCTCATCCAGAAGGTGTTCACGTCCGGCAACATCGTTACTTCTGTGCTGAAGAAGGCCCAGAAGACTATCGCCGCACTGAACCAGACGGTGGCCTGCCCTTCGTTCGTGGTGGGCAACACGGGATGCTGGATCGACGCCTGCTACCTGACGCAGATGGGCGCTTCGCCGCAGGGACTCACCTACTACGAGTATGGGCCGTACACTGGTGAGATCCTTCAGATGCCCGACGAGGCGATCAAGATCCTGAACAAGAAGGGGGGGTTGCGTATCAATGGCCTGGGCGATCTCTCCACCGAGTTCAACTCTGCCATGCAGGACATCCTGAGAGACGCGGCGGACAGGGGGCTTGATATCAAGCTCATCACGAAGTGGGAGTCGTCGTTTGAAGCGGTACAGAATGCTGCCGACGCTGGCATCGATGTGTCAAGGACGGTTGTGCAGCCGTCGATGGACTACGGGTGGATACCCATAGAAGTGGATATTCTCACCAAGGGTAACGGCATCCTGAAGAGCCTGGGCAACAACATCACCCCGGCCAACGCCCTGGCGGCGCTGAAGACGAAGCCGGAAGTGGTGCTCGAAGTGTACCGACAGACGTATGGCCGCGAAGCAAAGATCATTGATGGGGTGCCCATGCGTAAGTATGGCTTCACCATCGAGCAGGCCAACGCTCTGAACGAGAAATACCCGGCCGTCAAGACGGAGCCCAGGCATGTGCTGATGACGCCGCAGGAGATAGCCGAAGCGGCTCTCAACTCCCCCCATCTCATATACACTCTGATGCATGGCAAGGTGGATGAGAGAGTACACAGCGACTTGCCCGGCGGCGGCGTCGTCAACTTCGGCGCCAACAGGCACATCATTGATCTGGAGAAGGAGATCTTCACGGGTGTCGGCCATGGCAAGGAGCGGGACGACGGTCGAATGCCTTCTCCATACCAAAGGGTAAATGACTGGATCAAGGGCGTTGATGAGAATGGCCACCAGAGGTACACAGCTGAAGAGCAGACGAGGATCTACACTGCACTGAAAGAGGGAGCGTGCTGCCAGGAGAATGAGTCTGAGCACGCCTGTTTCGAATGCATAGCTGACTGCACCAACCACACCCACCTTCCCGACAGGCAGAATGAGCCCGTCACCGATCGCAACCTGCTGGCCATCGCGCCCAAGTATCAGGTGCGGGCGGCCGAGCGGGACGTGCTCCCTGTCGGTGATCCGCGTAGGGATGCCTTCCGCCCAGAGCAGATCAAGTCCGCCACCGGCAACCGTGGCACATTCGATCCCGAGAGCCCTGACATCAGATACCAGCTCAAGGCGGCATCGCTCGACGAAGATGGAACCGTCCTGCTCCCTGATGTGTCCGCCCTGACAAAGGCCCAGCTGGGAAAGATCAACACCCTGATGAAGCGAGCTGGGTACGACAGCCGTGGCCCGGATGATGTACGTGAGATGCTGGAAACAAGCCTCGTCAAAAATGGCAAAGTCATACACCCTGACTGGGCCAAGGCTATCACCGACGTGCTCGGGCTTGGGTTGACACCAGAAGAAGTGGCCATCAACGACAGGGTGAAGGCGGCGAGGCGAGAGTTCGGCGTCACGGGCGATCTGAATGAAGCTGGGTACCTGCTTACAGATGGCGCCATGCTGGACTTCAGCCAGAAACGAGAAGGCGGAGACAGGGGCAGTCGGGCTGCTGACCACCGCCAGATCTCCGCTGCCTTTGATCCAGCAAACAAGGGCTACTCTACCGGCATGGCGGAGTTCATGGCGGCCGGCAACATCCGCCTGATTCCTGAGTCTGGCGGGGTGGACATGTACACCGCTCCCAACGAGAAGCAGAGAGCCAAACTTCGGCAGATCATCCGCCAGCGCAACGGCGAGATCATCATCGACTTGCAGGACGGTATCGGTGACTACGACGCTCGCAATGAGCAGTATGAGTCTGCCGAAAGGCAGCTGAACAGGGAATACCCCGCGGGCACTAGGGCAGAGCGGATACTGAAGGATATCGACACCTTCTATGCCGGGAGTGAGCCGGCAGACATATCTCTCGCCCAGCGCTTCCACACCCAGCTCCGCGCCGGCTCCCAGCGCCAGGTAGCCGAGAAGGCCAAGGCCGACATCTCCGCTCTGGCATCACTCGACGAAGAGGCCAAGCGCTTCTACCTTGACGCTATGACGCGTGAGCCGGGCAGGATACAGGATATCTTGACATCGGCAAAGCAGCAGGACGAAAAAGCCTACGCCGAGAAGAAGAAGCTCTACCTACCCGATGAGCCAGAGGAAGCACCAGAAGAGACGGGCAAGTCCATCATGGAACCCGAGGAGGGCGGATACATCCCGAGGACGGAGCCGAGAGTTCAGGGGGTGCGATCCTTTGCCCAGTCGCTGGAGGACAGGGGGCTGCCGCCTGGTACTGATGATCAGTACGTCCCGGACACCAATAAGGCGCAGCAGGAATGGGCAAAGAAGGCCATTCTGAAAGATGGGCTTGAGGGCGCCAAGCAGAGATGGGAGACGGAGACAGGCGGCCGCAAGACGGCTTTGGGCATAGGCATCGTCGCCGCCCATACAGCAAAGGCTGACGAGGCGTCTAGGATAGGCGACGAAGAAGCAGCTGAGAGAGAGATGAACATCGCCATGGCCTTCGCTCAGAAAGCCGTGGAGGAGCTCACGGCAGCAGGGCAAGAGGTGCAGGCGGCGCGGATAGTCAGGGCCCTGTCTCCAGACGGTATTGTCTTCTGGGCGCAGAAGAAGCTCACTGCCATCAATGAGGCCCGGCCGACGAACAGCAAGGCTGAAGATCGCACACTCACCGCCAGGCAGATGCAGACGCTGCGTTCAGCTGCGAAGAAGCTGGAGACGTGGGGAGAGTTGCGGACGCAGGCAGAGGCTGCTCTGCAGGCCACGGGGCGCGCCCTGACGGGCACTGAGATGACAGAGCAGGATCGGGGCGACATGCTCGCCTTCGTCAGGGCTATCAGGGATGCCCGTCCCGCTGTCGAGCCCACCGTCAGGCCGGTGAAACCAGAAGTCAGACGCCAGAGGGAGACGACACAGCGAGTGCGCACATGGGCCAGCACGGCAAGAGAAGAGGCCAGGGCCCGCATAGCCGCGCGCAAACAGGAGATCACCCTGCCTGTTGGCATACCGGCTGAGAACATGGCAGACTACATCGTCATCGGCGCTACCCATCTGGCTGACGGCATCAGCGACTTCGCTGACTGGAGCGCCGCTATGGCCGAGGATGTTGGTGATGCGGCCGATCCCGCTCTCCGAAGAGTATTCTCCGGTGCCAAGCAGTTGTACTCCAAGGAGCGCCGCCGAGCACGCGAGATGACAGTAGCGACAGAGCGCATTCTGGCGGCCATGGGAGAGTTGACCGCTGACGAGTTCACGGTTGATCCGGAAGAGACGGCGCGCATTCTCTCAGAAGCCGTAGGTAGGCTACAGGGGATGACTGGCGCCGAGATGACAGACGCGGCTAGTGAGATAGCCGAGACGATGAACGCCATGTCTGAACCAGGGATACTGAGAAAGATCTCGACGTTCCAGACGATCTCTCATCTACTGAACCCGAAGACGATCATCACCCGCAACCCACTGGGAAACGAACTCTTTTACCGCTCTGAGCGACTGACGAAGTTCATCGCCGCGCCCATTGACTGGAGCCGATCCAAGCTCACCGGGGGTGATCGCACTGTCACCTTCAGAACTGCCGGGATGGGTGGGTACTTCCGCGGACTCCTTGAAGGCGCAAGGATGGGATGGGCTGGCGAGTCTCCCGCCGGGTTGGCTACTGGCATGTCGCTTGATGTTGGCAGGGGGCTGGCATACAGGGGCAAGTACAACCCTCTGACGTACATGGAGAAGGCCATGGGTGCCACCCTGAGAGGCTTTGACTTGGCCGCCTACGAGCGGGCTCGGATGAATACTCTGGGTGAAGCTGGGATGCTTGCCGGCATGAAGAAGGGACTGAAGGGCAAGGCACTCACGGCCTACGCCAGGAACTACGCCAGGAACGCCGACGAGAACCTTCTCAAGCTGGCCGATGACTACGGCAAGTACGTCACTTTCCAGGATATCAACTGGGTGTCCCAAGCTGCCGTGACGCTGAAGAAAGGGCTGAACGTCGGCAAGGACTTCGGCTTTGGTGATCTCTTCTTGAAGTACCCGCTGACTCCGTCCAACTTGATCATGCGCGGGCTGGAGTACTCTCCCTTTGGAGTAGCGAGATCCGCGGCTATCATCGCGGAGCCCTGGCTCAAGAAGGCAGATCCCAACCCAAGAGAAGCGACTCTTGCCATCAGTAGGGCTGCCGTGGGATCTATAGGCTTCACTGCACTGGGAGCCTTTCTCTATCAGGCCGGGTTGATGACGGGAGCTCCTGACGATGACTGGGAGACGCAGGAGTTTCTCCGCGAGCAGACTGGCGAGAGGGGATGGCAGGTAAACCTTACTGGCATAGGCCGGTGGGTGCTGAGTGGTTTCAAGCGTTCTGCCGCAGTGAAGCAAGAGGATGATCTGCTCTACAGCTACGACTGGGCCCTGCCCATGTCCCTTGCCCTGGCCGCCGGAGCCGATCTGATGAAGAGTATGAAGGAAGCCGAGGGAGAGTGGAGCGCCTTCGCCGGGGCCGGTGGGGCTGCGATAGAGACGATAGCCCAGGCGCCCATGGTGGAAGGCCTGACGCAACTCTTCCGCTACCCAAGGTGGGGCGAGAAGCTACCTGTGACGGTGGCAAGGAATGTGGCCAGAGCACTCGAAGGGATCCCGGCTCAAGTAGTACCAACCTTCGTCAACCAGATCGCCCAGTTCAAGGACAACACAGCTCGGGAGACAAGCGATCCATCCGCTCTTCAGCGAGCGACGAACAGGCTCATCGCAAGACTGCCCTACGTCCGCGAGAGACTGCCCCTGGCGTACAAGACGCTGGGAGTAAACATGCCGCAGGAGCGTTTCCAGAACGGCACCAACACCCTGTTCAACGTCTTCTTCAACCCTGGCTTTGTTGCCCGCTATGAAGTGGATCCGCTGGTTCGGCGTGCGCTCGATCTCTACGAGACGACGGGTGCCATCGCGCAGATGCCAAGGCGAGTGGGAACAAGGATAGGTGTCGCCAAGACATACCTGAATGACACTCTCGGAACTGAACTGACAGAGACGACGTGGTTCGCCCTTACGGGCGAAGACAGGCAGATCCTACAGCGCTCCATGGCCACATACGTCGCGCAGCAGTGGAAGCGCCTGGAGAACGAGCGGGCCTTTGACGGCAAGACACCGGATGAGCAGACGGCCATCCTGGTGAAGGTGCTTACCGGCGGAGCCAAGGAGATGCGCGGCTACTTCGCCAAGAACATGGCAGCAAAGTATCCAGAGTTCACAGAGGCCAGATAGACGAACCACCGCACAGAGCGTATATTACTCATAGGATCCTGCAAGGGGGTGACGGCAATCATCTGCGTCGCCCCTTTTTGCGTTACAGGGAGACGGACGATGATCAGGCTCACCATACTACTGCTTCTCTGCGCTTCGACGTCCTGGGCCATCCCTGCGGTGGAAGCCTACAAGACGTTCACCCGGGAGAAGCTGGCGGCGGACGATCTCAATGCGTCCTTCACTCGTAACCGCAACGCCATCAACGTGCTCAACGCGCTGTATGACACCGGCGCGGCGACGCACTCTACTACCAAGACGAAGACGGACTCGCTCGACGCCAACGCTGCTGCCGCTATCTACGTCCTGGCGCCGCTGGCGTCCTACTCAGTCAACGACTCACTCGACTACCACCGGGCCAACATAGATCACCTGTATCCTGACACGCTTCAGCTGGGCGATGTGATGACGTCGCTCTCGCCGGGTGGATCGTACGCCATGGGCAAGACGAGCATCCAGCCAGGGGCGACGTTGCATATCAAAGGCTCAAGCACGCCAAATGTCTATCGTGTTGGAGGAGATCCAAGCAGGCCGCTAGCCATCCTTCGGCTTGAAGGGGATGTGGCAGAGACTGACCAATCAAACTATCTCGACTTCTATCACTCTGGCGATAGCGGCTGGAGTATCCAGCCCGTTGACACATCTGCCGCCTATTCAACAGTGAAGCTGAGCATCGGCCCGGATGGGCTCGGGAATTTATACGTCGGCAAGAACGACGGCCTGGCTGGCACGACGACGATCTACCACACACTCGCGGTGACGCGCAAGATCGACGGCCCCATAGCTACCTTCACCAATGGCCTGACGACGAGCGTAGCCACCGGCCCAAGTGGTATCCACATCGACTTCCCCGCAGCCACACCAGACGATTCCACGCTCTACTTCGTCAAGATGGAAGACGCCACCAACATAAAGGCGATGGTGTACTCTACCGGCAACATGTACAACAGGACGGGCACCTTCGGCACCCTGTCTGATGAGCGAGAGAAGACGGACATCGTCACTGCTCCGTCTCAGATAGACTCTCTCCGCAGTGTGAAGGTGCGAGAGTATGCCCTGACGACAGACGCCAAAAAGCGCATCGGCGTCGTCGCCCAGGAGATCGCCAAAGTCTACCCGGACATGGTGGAAGAAGTCACCTGGGGCGACAGCACAGTCTGGGTGAAGAGCGACACGGGCATGGTGGCGACGCCCGTCCCGGTGAAGCGATACGTCGTCAAGACGTCGCAGATGACGTGGCGTCTCGTCGCTGCTGTGCAAGAGTTGGACAACCGGGTGGACAGCCTGGAGTTGATGGTGGAGAGCATGGCCATACTGATCATCCTGCTGGGCGGGCTGCTCGGCGTGAAGATCAAGAAGGTGAATGGTAAGCTGCTCGAGATGCCGCCGGATCCGCCGGTGGACATCAGGTAACCCGGCAACGCCGGAGGAGGTAGTCATGGGATGGTTGAGCGAAGGACTGAACTGGGTAGTCTCTCACCCGGTGGACATCGGCGTGGCGTGGTTCCTGTTGGACAAGGTGGTGGAGATCACCCCCTGGACGGAGGACGACAAGATCCTTGAGGCCATGCGCAGCGCGTACCAGAAGCTGACGAA